>ENA-OSET01000150-OSET01000150.1-sediment-metagenome-genome-assembly--contig:-NODE-150-length-79106-cov-9.420732_pt1 | contig 79106 bp, 77 predicted proteins | sample MGYA00237882_ERZ534229 | MGnify/ENA primary metagenome ERZ534229 (study PRJEB26408, sample SAMN06266212) | sediment metagenome | isolation source: Hudson Canyon methane seep mesocosm | place: USA:Hudson... | reverse complement strand
GCGTTGCAGTGACTTACCAAACTTCCCGTTTAACTGCTAGGTAAGAATACCTAGAAGCACCTAAATGAGCGCGCAGATTAAGGCTAATTGCTATATGGGTCAAGCAATAGTCAGCTTATTACTATGAAACTTTCCACTACTGACTTGAGTGTTGTTCATATTAAGACTTTTTAGTGTAGGGTTCATTCGGAAGGCGGATGGTGAAGCAGGCTCCCTCATTAGGGCTGCTTTCTATATCCAGTTGACCATGATGGTGCGCTGTAATAATGAAATAGGAAACAGATAAGCCTAATCCAGTACCTAGGCCAATGTCTTTGGTGGTGAAGAAGGGCTCAAATATCCTACGTCGAGTTTCCGCATTCATTCCCGGCCCATTATCATGTACTTTAATGTAGGTATTTAAACTATCTTGATGAACATCGAGCTCAATTTTAGGTGCCCAAGGTGTTTGCTCTGGTGGCTGGTAATCAGAAAGGGCTTGAGCTGCATTTTGTAATAGGTTGAGAATGACTTGCTCAATCTCTGAAGGAATGCAGTAGAGCGTTTTTCCTTCTTCTATGCTAGTAAGGTCAATATCAATCGATTTGAGATCTAAGTCAGCTCGAGCAATGGTCAGGGTTCTATCAATCAGTTCTTTAACCAAGGTTTCACTTAATTGCTGTTGATTGCCACGAGAAAATTGCAGCATGTTTGAGACGATACTGGCTGCTCTTTGCCCTGCATCTTGGATATTATTAATGAATTTGTATATCTGACGCTGCTCGAGATATTGCTCCATCGCCGGTAGGTCAAGTTGTTTATCATCGGCAACTTGTTGGTTCACCGCACTCTGAATATTTAAACGCCGTTGGATGTTTTGCACACCTTGTAAGATAGCGCCGAGAGGGTTATTAATTTCATGAGCCATGCCAGCAGCTAAGCCACCAACAGATTTCATTTTTTCAGTTTGCATGATGACCTCTTCCATTTTTTCACGTTGGCTAATGTCGTCAATGCGTATTACAAGTCCTTTTAACGTATCGTCTTTTAGCGGATAGACTGTGATATCTGCGGGGAAATTTCCTATCGGTAGAGATAGTCTAAGGCGCTCAATTTTTTTAACGCTGTTTTGTTCTAAACTTTCTAATAATAGATCATTAAGTATTTCTAATTGATCAATATAATTCGCTAAGCGTTTACCGACTAAAGGATGGCGTTCCTCGGCTAACCAGTCTGCGGCTTGTTGATTGCATTGAATGATGAAGCCATTTTGATCTAAGGTGAACAGTGCCGAAGGCATAGAGTCAATAATGTTGTCTAAAAAACTACGGGTATGGGTTAGCTGGGTTTCGACCGATTTTCGAATGGTTATCTCTTGCGCCAATTTTTCATTGATTTGGCGAGTCTCATTGGAAAGGCGTATGGCTCGAATACGAGCGCTCTCTGCTTTTTCTTTTTCTCTGGTTAGAATACTTTCTCTGTCTTCGTTAACGATTATAAGCTGGTTAAGTTCTTGGCTTAGCTTTTCAGTATCTGCATCGTCAAGAGTAAATCGGGTTTTTTGATCGGGAGCAGATTGGATTGTTTTAATTGTCGTCAATAAATTTTGATAAGGCTGGCGTTGCCAAAAACGAATGCTGTTGTATAAAAAGAATAATAACAATGTGGAAATTGTGACAATTAAAAGTGTTGTTGATAATGTATCGGCATAAAAAAACTGAGGGAGGATAATGTTCGATTCAATAATGAGATTTAAATAACGCTCATTATTGGGATTGTTAAGTTCATAGATGAACTGGCTATCGGTGATGTGTTGAATATTATCTAATTTTACCGGTAAGCTTCTCGTGCAAATGTTGGAGCAAGCATAAATGATTCTATTATTATTGGTATTGTATAGGGCAACTTCTTGAATTAAATAATGCCTTACCATGCTATTTGCAAGAGCTTGTAAGGATTGAATGTCGTCGGGATTTTGTTGTAATTGCAGTTGGAATATTTCAGCGAAAGAGCGACTAATTTCTGGACCTAGTTGTTCACGCCCAATACGATCCGCGGCCGTTATATAAGAAACAGTTGCGAGAATAACAATGGCGATGCATGTAATTATAGTAGCGGTAATAACTTTCTGACGTACTAACACTGTTTTTCCTGAACATTAGTATTCGCGAAGTTATTGATATTAGCACAGCTGCTTGAAATACAACGAAATAGTTTCAATCATCTTGTCGTAGTGACTTAATCTTAGAATGAAGCAATTGGTTAATAGGTACTGGAATATTGTTTTCTATCGCCTTGTTTACTAAATAGCCGTTAATATAGTCAATTTCTGTGACTTGGTGATTACGAACATCTTGAAGCATTGACGATATATTATGCTGAGTTGCTTGAGCTATAGAGGTCGCACGTTGAAGAAGTTCAAAGCTGAGTGACCATTGCATCTGATTGTAGAAGTCTTGAATTTCAAAGCATAGGGCTTTGAACTCCGAATATGCCTTTTTATTTGTTAATAATTCCCCATTAGGACAATCATAGATAACCGTTAAAGGGTTGATTACCGCATTAATGGCTAATTTATCGAGTAATATCTGTTTAATATTATCTTGTTCGATATGTGTTCCAGATAGTCGCGATAGATCGAGTTTAAGATCTTCTTTTGGTCCTGCGTAATAGCCCCATTGAGTTGTCCCTTTGCCTGCATATTGAATATGTTCTCGACTTATTCGATTGGCGCCTTCTGTTGTCGATGCTGCGAATAAAGCATTATCTGGGTAGAGCTGATGAATTTCATCCTGTTGACCAAAGCCATTTTGCAATAATACGATTTGAGTATTTGATTTGAGCACTCGTTGCCATTCTTGCAGGGCGCTGAGGCATTGGGGTGCCTTACAGCAAACCAGCAAAATATCTAAGCTTTCGCCTTGCCATGCAGGGAGCTCAAACTTGGTGCTTAGATCGCCATTATGCAAGGTGAAATTGAAATGACTGGAGTTACCTCTTGCTAAGGCATAACACTTTACACTAGAAGAAATTTGGCTGGCAATGAGGCAGCCAATTGAGCCTAGGCCAAGGATGCCAATAGCCGATGAAGAGCTAGGCGTAGCGAGTGATGTTACGTTGAGAGAAGGATGATTCATGGGGCCATTATAGCCCCATCAATTATTTAAGCACTAGCCGATTGAGAAAGTATGGGGAGGTTTTGTGTATGCAAGTCTTCTTGCCAACCCTGTTGTAATTTATTCAAAAAGGACTCCGGATGTTGGTTTGGAATGCTTCTCAACCAACCATTAATGATGGTTTCATCTAGGTCAAAAATATAAATTAGCTGATTGATAGAGCAATGACTTTGCAATAATAGCCATATTGTTAATGGCTCTACTTGAAAATATTGGCGTCTAAACCTTGGGTGGCGAACTTGTTCAATAGGCGCCCCTAATAATGAACAGATCAGTTCTTCTGCTTGCTGCCGTAAATTAATAACTTGCTCAGTACTGGGTGCTGGATCATTAGATTTAGCGGCTAAATGGCTGGCAATATACTGATCACTGGCGATCGCTTGGTAGAGGCGGTTTTTGGCTTGCTGTATATCCCAAGGCTCACACTGCTCCATCATTCGTTCATAACGTAAGGCGCTATTGAAACGATGTTTCGCGAGGCGTTTTAGCATTCTATGACTGGCTAGCCACGTTGGCTGATGGTCATGACGGTAATGTGAATCGGAACTCCATGGATAAACTTCGGGTCTTGCAACTAGGCCTTCGCGAACAGGAAGGTGGTGCAGTTCCATTACTAGAGGTACTAAAAATGCGTCTTCTTCGATAAAAACGACATTGGCAGATTCTGAGAGTATCTGTTGGTGTTTATGCCAGAGCTTAAAATGCAGCTCTTGCATATGTGCTCGAATATTATCCAATACAATTTGCCAATCTTGAGAGCAATGCATCACCCAATGTGCTTTATATTCAAAGAATACATAAGCGATGAGCTCGCAGCCTTCTTCTTGGCTAAGTATTTTCTTAAAGTACTCGTATTCGAATACTGAGCGAAATAGAGGGGCATCTTTTGCGCCGTGAACCTCAAAATAGTAGGTTCCAGCTCCATTGAGTATCATTCTTTTATCCATACTCATAATGTAGTCGATTATTGCCAGAGTGCCATTTAAAGGGTATATATAGCGCAATTATTAAAGAATTAACCAATTAATCATCTAAGAATGGAGTAGTAGCTTATGCCATCTTTTGACATAGTTTCAGAAATTGAGAAACACGAAGCCCAGAACGCCGTAGATTCAGCCAATCGTGAAGTCGGTACTCGCTTTGACTTTAAAGGGGTCAATGCAACCTTTGAATTGAAAGATAAAGACGTGACGTTAACGGCTAATGAAGAGTTTCAAATTGAACAGATGAAGCCGATATTAGAAGGTAGTTTGATCAAACGTAAGATCAAAATCTCTTGTCTTGAATACGGTAAGTTGATGGGCGCTGGCAAGCAGGTAAAAATGGCTGCGACGTTACGTCAAGGTATTGATAAAGACCTAGGTCGTATTATCAATAAAAAGATTAAAGAAAGTAAGATCAAGGTAACTTCGGCGGTTCAAGGTGAAATGGTACGAGTTACGGGTAAGAAACGTGATGAATTGCAGCAAGTTATGCAGATGCTGAAAGCGGACGAAAGCATTGAATTGCCGTTATTGTTTAAAAATTTCAAGGATTAAAACTGCGAAGCAGTTTTAGTTCTTGTGTTTGCGAAGCAGTTTTAGTTCTTGTGTTTGCGAAGCAGTTTTAGTTCTTGTGTTTGCGAAGCAGTTTTAGTTCTGTACTGCAAAATATTAAATCCCGCCAAGCTATGCTTGAGCGGGATTTTTAATATCTGCTGTTTGAGCATGCCAAGGAGCAACTTTTAATAGCAGTATCATTCCAGGAATGGCGATTGCGGTGCATACCAGGTAAAAATTTGTCCAACCAATTGTTTCTACAATGATCCCTGTGGTTGAGCTGGCAAAAGTGCGTGGTAATGCCGTTAATGCGGTAAATAGCGCTAATTGAGTCGCGGTATACGCCGGAGAGGTCGTTCTTGCGATAAAAGCAACAAATGCAGCGGTACCTAAGCCAACCCCTAAATACTCAAAACCAATCACCAGCGCTAATACCCACAGGTTGTAACCCACTTCAGCTAATAGAGCGAAACCTAGAATAGAGAAAATCTGGACGAAGCCAAATAACCATAATGCTTTATTAATACCGATGCGCAGCATCAGAATACCACCGGCAATACCACCAATAATGGCTGGCCAAAGCGCCGCGTGTTTTGCGACTAAGCCAATTTCAGTTTTAGTAAATCCTAAATCAAGATAAAAAGGGGTTGATAGGGCGGTTGCCATACTATCGCCCAGTTTATAGAGAAACATAAAAGATAAGATCCAAAGTGCGGAACGGACGCCGTGGCGGCCGAAAAACTCTTGAAAAGGTTCCGTGATGGCGGCTTTAAGTGTGAGCGGGCGGTGACTATTAACTTCTGGTTCAGCGCTAAATAGAGTCATCAAGATGCCGAGAGATAAGAAAGCGGCTGTGATAATAAAGACCACATCCCATGCATAATGATCGGCAAGGATAAGAGATAACGAACCAGGTATTAACCCTGCAATTCGATAAGTTGTAACGTGAATGCTATTCCCTAAACCGAGTTCGCGATCTGGTAAAATCTCACGACGAAAAGCATCAATACTAATGTCTAGGCTGGCACTTAAAAATGCAGTGATGGCACATAAAAAAGCAATTTCACTGAGTTGAGTCTTAGGGTCTAAATAACCCAGAAAGCCAATACTGACCAACATGAGAATTTGTGTTATCAGCATCCAGCTGCGACGACGTCCGAGTGTTGAAGGCGCATAGCGATCCATTAACGGGGACCAAACAAATTTCCAAGTATAAGGAATGCCGACTAAAGCAAAGAAACCGATTTCTTTTAAGCCAACACCTTCGCTACGCAGCCAGGCGGGTACCAATTGATAAAGAATAAATAAGGGGAGGCCTGACGCAAAACCGGTAAATAAACAGATTAATAAGCGGCGTTGTAAAAAGGGTGCAAGCCAATTGGGTACAAGGCTGGATGAGGTCGGTGTCATCTGTTGAGGATTAGCTTGATGAGACGCTGGTTGATGAGAGTTGCCTAGCATTGCCACTGAAAGTCCTTTAAACGAATACGGCCATTGTGCAACAGAATGCCTTCATCTGCTAATTTGTCTTTCTGGACGTTCCAAGGTTCACTATTTTCGGGAAAGCTAATTTTTCCTTGGGCGTTAATTACCCTATGCCAAGGTAACTTCGTATCTTTTGGCAGGTGCTTAAGGGTGCGCCCGACCCAGCGGGCGGCATTGGGTCGGCCAGCTAAGCGAGCTAGCTGGCCGTAAGTCGCAACATTACCAAAAGGAATAGCGGCGATAAATTGATAAAGGGTTTCTTCTGCAGTCATCTGATGATGATAAAGAAAAAGACCTATAGGCGTAAACCACCATCGCATTCAATGATACGGCCGGTGTAATAATCGTTTTCAAAGATGAATGCGGCTGAATGAGCAATTTCATCCGGCTTACCCATGCGCTGAAGGGGGATGCCCGCTGTCATTTTGGCTAATGCTTCAGGCTTCATGCTCTTGGTCATTTCAGTTTCAATGAACCCAGGGGCGATAGCAGCAACACGAATATTCTGTCTTGCCAGTTCTTTTGCCCAAGTAACCGTCATGGCCGCAACCCCGGCTTTGGCGGCAGAATAGTTGCTTTGGCCCATATTACCGGCTTTCGAAATACTGGAAATGTTAATGATACAGCCTGCACAATCTTCACTTGAGTCTTTAGCTTGAGCTTGTTTGATCATTTGAATCGACGCTTCACGAGCGCAAAGAAATACCCCTGTTAGGTTTACATCGATCACGGCTTGCCACTGAGGCATTGAGAGCTTTGATATTTCATCCCCTTTGGCTTTCACCATCAGACCATCGCGTAAGATACCTGCGTTATTAATCAGGCCATCAAGGCTACCTAATTGCGCGGGAATGGCAGCGAATGTTTCTTCAACTTGTTGCTCATCTGCCACATTACAAGGAAAGATTGCGGCCTTACGTCCTGTGGCTTCAACTTGTGCTTGGGTTTCAGCCATTTGTTCAGGGTTTAGATCGATGATGGCAATATCAGCGCCACGATTTGCGAGATAAACCGCCATTGCACGGCCTAGGCCTTGGCCTGAACCTGTAATCGCGATGACTTTGTCGGTTAGTTGCATGGGAAAGTCCTTAGTTTTTGATCAAAAGAGAAAATGTATCTAATAAAGCCATTATAGACAGCTTGGGTCAGCAAAACAGCAAAGGTGGGAAAAAGCCTAAGTTTCAGCTTAAGGTATTAACTTTATAGGCTTCAGTTAGACGAATCTTTACTCAAAAGTACCGCTTTATTGGCCGAATTGGACTGGCTTTGGACTTGAATTTATATTTCTAGCGCCCATTTATAGAGGGGTTACAGGAGAACAAAATGCCATTATTAATTATTTTTATCATTATACCTTTAATCGAACTGGCGGTTATTTTAAAGGTGAATAGCTTTATTGGAATCGGCTGGACGTTAGGTCTAATTATTATCACTGCTTTTGTCGGAGTAAAATTGTTACGTCAACAAGGGATCAGTACGTTATTACGAGCGAATCAAAAAATGCAGCAAGGGCAAATGCCTGCTCTTGAATTAGCCGAGGGCTTCTTATTAGCATTGGCTGGTGCTTTGTTATTAACACCTGGTTTCGTAACCGACGCAGTGGGCTTCTTTCTATTGGTGCCGGCGACGCGAAAAGCACTGGTACATAAGGTTATCGCTTTTATTACCCCAAGAATGATGACGGGTGGAAGCTTTCAAGCGGATCCTTTTAATCAGGGTGGGCAATTTAAAGACGTTCATTCCCGCTCTGGGAGCCCTAACGGCTCACAATCACATGACAAAATCACTATTGAAGGTGAATATACTAAAGCTGATAGTAGCCAAGACGATAAATAGGTTTATTTTCGTCTGGCTGTTGAATTATCTGGGAAAGCCCCTATAAATTAATCATCAATTTTTGACCGAAGCTTCAAGTCAGGCTTTAAGCTTCTGTTTTACCTTTGTTCATATTATTTTGGCCCAAATTATTGGGATTCAAAACGTTGGAGAGTTTAGAAAATGAAAATCCGTCCATTACACGACCGTATCGTTGTTCGCCGTAAAGAAGAAGAGCAAGCAACTGCTGGTGGCATTATCCTTCCTGGCGCCGCGGCTGAAAAACCGAACCAAGGCGAAGTGGTTGCTGTAGGTTCTGGTCGTATTTTAAATAATGGCGAAGTTCAAGCTTTAGCTGTTAAAGAAGGCGATGTTGTTGTTTTCGGTAAGTACTCTGGTCAAAATACCATCGATATCGGCGGTGAAGAGTTATTGATTTTGAATGAAAGTGATATTTACGGCGTACTAGAAGCTTAATTATTACCCTCACTTTTTTATTGCATAAACAAATTTTAAGGAAAGATCATGGCTGCTAAAGACGTATTATTTGGTGATAGCGCACGCGCAAAAATGTTAACTGGCGTAAATGTATTAGCCGACGCAGTACGCGTTACTTTGGGACCTAAGGGTCGTAACGTTGTTTTAGAAAAATCATTTGGCGCACCTACCATTACTAAAGATGGTGTTTCTGTTGCACGTGAAATCGAACTGAAAGACAAGTTCGAAAACATGGGCGCACAAATGGTTAAAGAAGTGGCTTCTCAAGCCAATGACCAAGCCGGTGACGGAACAACGACTGCAACGGTTCTAGCGCAAGCAATCATCAACGAAGGTTTGAAGTCAGTTGCTGCTGGCATGAACCCTATGGACCTTAAGCGCGGTATCGATAAAGCAACGGCTGCGGTTGTTGAATCCATTAAAGAGCAATCTCAGCCTTGCTTAGATACGACTGCAATTGCTCAGGTAGGTACTATTTCTGCAAATGCTGATGAAACCGTTGGCCGTTTAATCGCTGAAGCGATGGAAAAAGTCGGTAAAGAAGGTGTTATTACTGTTGAAGAAGGCAAAGGCCTTGAAGACGAGCTAGATGTTGTAGAAGGCATGCAGTTCGATCGTGGTTACTTGTCTCCATACTTCATCAACAACCAAGAAAAAATGACCGTAGAGATGGAAAACCCATTAATTCTATTGGTTGATAAGAAAATTGATAATCTACAAGAATTGTTGCCAATTCTTGAGAACATTAACAAATCAGGTCGTCCATTATTGATCATTGCCGAAGATGTTGAAGGCCAAGCGCTTGCAACATTGGTAGTGAATACTCTACGTGGCACATTCAAGGTTGCTGCGGTTAAAGCCCCTGGTTTTGGTGATCGTCGTAAGGCTATGTTGCAAGACATCGCTATCTTGACCGGCGGCCAGGTAATTTCTGAAGAATTAGGCATGTCTTTAGAGACTGCAGATATCTCGACGTTAGGTACGGCCAGCAAGGTTGTTATCGATAAAGAAAATACAGTGGTTGTTGATGGCGCTGGCACAGAAGCTAACGTTGCTTCTCGTGTTGAACAGATCCGCGCTGAAATTGCTGGTTCTACTTCTGACTACGATATTGAGAAGTTACAAGAGCGTGTTGCTAAGCTTGCTGGCGGTGTTGCCGTGATCAAGGTAGGTGCAGGTTCTGAAATGGAAATGAAAGAAAAGAAAGATCGTGTTGATGATGCCCTTCACGCGACTCGCGCAGCGGTTGAAGAAGGTGTTGTAGCTGGTGGTGGTGTTGCTTTGGTTCGCGCACTTTCTGCAGTACAGGTTTCTGGTGATAACGAAGATCAGAATGTAGGTATTGCATTAGCACTTCGTGCTATGGAAGCTCCGATTCGTCAAATTGCCGGTAACGCGGGTGCTGAAGGTTCAGTAGTTGTCGACAAGGTTAAGTCTGGGGAAGGCAGCTTTGGTTTCAACGCCGGTACGGGTGAATATGGAGATATGATCGCAATGGGTATTCTTGATCCAGCGAAAGTAACCCGTTCTTCTCTACAAGCCGCTGCGTCTATTGCTGGTTTGATGATCACGACTGAAGCTATGGTTGCTGACGTTCCTGCTGAAGAAGGTGCTGCTGGTGGCATGCCTGATATGGGCGGCATGGGTGGTATGGGCGGAATGCCTGGTATGATGTAATCGTTTAGCGATGCGTCTTGATCTTCGTTATTATGATCGAAGGTCACACGAAAAAGCCGTATCTCGTATGAGTGCGGCTTTTTTTAGCTGTCAGATATATAAAATGGCGCTGTTCGTGTAATTTAATGTTACGAAGGGAGTTGTGAAGTTGAGTTCAAGCAAGGAGCGTGATTGTATGGCCGTCTCTAAAGATCCAATACATGATAAGAACATAAAAAGCGTATGGCACTTATGAAGACTTCTTCATTTAATACTGATCAACAAGCTTGGTTATCCCAATTAGATCAGAAAGTTTTATCTTCTTGGGTAAACTTAAAAAGCAAGCCAATTGACTTGCCTAGCCATTTTTTACCTCGACCAGAGTTAAGCAAGAAGCTATCTGAAAATCAGGCGATTACATGGCTATTAGCTCCTGCAGGTTACGGCAAAAGTGTATTGCTGAGTGACTGGTATCAACAAACCCTAGCCAAGAGTGATTCATTGGGGATTTGGCTGACGCTTGATAGTAAAGATAATCATCCTGCATTTTTATTACGACACTTGTTAGAAGCGGCGAATAAGGTAATCCCAGGCATTGCTACCGACGCCCTCGCTCATTGGTTATCAACGACGACTCAAGGCGCGATTGCCAGTGATGAAGTGCTGCTACTTTTATTGGACGAAATTCAAGATCTAAACTGCCCAGTTATTTTAGTATTGGATAACTTGCATCACATTGAAGACCTTGCTGCTTGGCAGGTCATTCAAAGCTTAGTAACTCAATTACCTAATAATCTGCGCTTAAGGCTATCGTCTCGTTATCTGCCTGTGGCATTAGGCAAGCTTCGCCTCGATCCCAGATTAAAATTCATTAAACAATCCAGCTTAGCGTTCAATCTGCAAGAAACCTGCGAGTGGCTAAAAAATGCGGGCGTTGAAGATCAGCAGCAAGCGCTTAATTTAATGCAACGGATGCAGGGGTGGCCAACAGGCTTGGGTTTATGGTTGGTTAGCCAGCAAGATAAAGAGCATTGGCCGGAGAATTTAGCACCCGAACGTGAAGAGTTAGCAGATTATTTAATTGGAGAGGTTTTAAATACTCTCGACGAGCCACTCAAAGATTTTTTGATTAAAATATCGGTTCTTAATAACTTTAATGAAACTCTGTGCAATCAAGTCTTAGGCATTGAGGACAGTGCGCAATGGATTCAACAACTTATTCATCACAATATTTTCATAGAAAGTATTGATCAGCGCTCAGGCTGGTTCAGCTTACACCCCATGCTATCCGAACTATTACGCCAATTTACTACAGAGCAGCAACGCCGAAAAACGCATTTGGCAGCCTTCAATTGCCTAAAGCAGCAAGGTTTTCGAGTAGAAGCTTTACAGCACGCGCGTTTAGGACAACTCATATCAGAGGCAGTGCAATGGGTTGAAGAAGAAGTTGACTTAATTATTGCCGATCTAGACTTTGCTGCAGTGCTTGCTTGGTGTGACTTTGCCGGTGATCAAATCGTTTCAAATTCACCACGACTGCAGTTAGTCAAAATATGGAGTTTATTGTTAACTTTCCAGTATCAGGCGGCCATTAATGCCTTTAACCAATTGGATACGGTATCGGTTGAACAGCTTTATCCAGGTCAGTTATTAGCCATTAAAGGCTATCTGGCGAGAGGTGAAGGGGATGATGCTCAAGCGCGAAGCCTGTGCGAGTTAGCGCTAAGAGAGCTACCGAGTGATCGTTTTGCAGTAAGAGTATTAATGTGTTCAACGTTAACCAATCTTGAGCTTGTGAGTAAACAGCCTGAAGCCGCTCGTATCTGGAACCGCCTTGAAATCGATATCGCTCGACAATATCAAGCAACAGGTTTAGAAGTATTAGCATTATTTGATTATGCTCGGGTTGAATTGTATCGCGGCCATATTGGTCGTAGTGCTGAGGTGGTTGAGCAGGGGCTAGTATTAGCGCAAGCGCTACCGCAGCAGAATCGTCTTTTCCCTCGTGCGCGTTTGGTTCTTTATCGTGCCTTTATGAGTTATTTACAAGGTGATAATGAGGCTGCCAAACAAGATGTATTTAAAGGTATTGATGAAGCCAATCAATGTCGTGATGTAACGGTACTTTATGGTTACAGTTTATTAACGTTAATGCACATCGCTAATAGCGAATTTCATCAAGCGTTAGATGTGCTTGCCCAAGCTGAACGTTTAATGCAACGTTGGCAAGTGTCTCCAAAGGTTTATCAATCTTGGGTTGCGATCGTAAAAGCGAATATTTGGATGTCGATGGGAAAGTGGGCTAGGGCAGAACAAAGCCTAAAATTTGCTGTTGAAGTGAACTCTGAATTATTTCCAATGCAGTCTGGCTTATATCGCCTTACACAGGCTCGATTGAATATTCAGCAGCAAAACTTTGAGCCCGCTTTAAGTCTTATTGATTCCGTTGTTCAGCATGGTCAGGCAGGTATTATTCAGTTGGTTGCTATGCTATTGAAAGCCGCTACTTACAAATCAATGGAAGATGGTATTCAAGCTCAGAAAGCCTGGGAGCAAGGCTTGGAATTTGCTCAGCAAGAGAATATAAAGTTAGAGTTTAATCAAATATTGCCGAGTATTCGTTCTTTTTCAGATAAAGCATTGGTAATTGAAGAAAAACTCGCAGCTCCTTTATTAACAGAAGCTTCAAACTTGAGTGTGCGAGAGAAAGAAGTACTCAGCTTGATCGCAGACGGGTTTTCGAATCAAGATGTGGCTGATCGTTTATTTATCTCACTGCATACTGTAAAAACCCATGCGCGTAAGATTAATGCCAAGTTAGGAGCTAAGAGCCGTACGCAAGCGATTGTTAAAGCTAGAGAGCTGGCCATAATTTAGTATGAATTAAGATCACAATCACTGCTTATTTGTAAGGTTAAATGGAAAGCTGGTTATCTATTGTCTATAACTAATTGATAGAGTTATTTTCTTATCAATGGAGTGGGCATGGCCGCTAGCTATCCAATCATCATATTAGGGTGTGATAACGACTTACAAATAGTAGATCATCTTGATGATTCATTTGAAGCACTAATGACGTCAAGTGAAGAACAGTGCTTACAAGCCCTATCAGATAACAATTATCAGCTAATTCTCGTTGATATGACCTGCCCTTCGATTCCTGTATTTGAGGCCTGCCAAAAGCTGAAAGGTGTTGCAGATGTCCCTGTAATATTTGTCAGCGCCAAAGATTGTAATGATGAACGCATTGCCGCCTATGAAAGCGGGGCAGATGATTATCTCTGCATCAATGATCTTGCGACAGAGTTACACGGTCGCCTAGAACGCATTATCATTAATAAAATTGCCAATGATCAGCTCAAAGTTCAGTTAGCTCAAGCTAATGAAATGGCCTTCATTGCCATGTCGGATACCAGTGATTTAGGGGTGAATATTCAATTTTTGCTGGATGTGAATAACTGCAGCAATGTTGATGAATTGGGTATGCGTTTATTCCAAGCATTACAATCGTATGGCATTAACTGTAGTTTGCAGTTACGCAGTCAGTTCTCAGTTAAGAACATGGAAGCTAATGGCATGGCTAAGTCATTGGAATCAAAATTATTGACCGAAATGAAGGACCAAGGGCGTTACGTAGACTTTGGTCATCGCTCTGTGATGAATTATGGTGCGGTGTCGCTTTTGGTGAAGAATATGCCCGTTGATGATGAGAAGAAATACGGTGCGATCAAAGATAACGTGTTCTCTTTGTTACAAGGTGCCGATGCTCGTATTCAAGCATTAGATACATTAGGCAATCTAGCGCTAGAGAAAAACTTAGTGCGTAGTTTAACGCTAAAGATGAAAGATTTAATGTCTTCAGTCGATCAAAGTTATCAGGATGTGATGCGTGATATCGCCAATGTAGTTGAAGAGATGGCGGACAATATTGAAGCTTCTATGCAGTATCTTGGAATGGATGAAACCCAAGAGAAAAGTTTACAAACCACCATGGAAGGGGCGATTTTAGCGACCAATAAAATCTTTAATGAAGGTTTGAAATTAGATAAGGATTTGCATGAGTTTTTAGTGCACATTGATGGCTTATTTAAAAGCGATACGATCAATCCAGTTCAACTGCAAAAAATTATTGAGAGCCTTGAAAAGCTCTCTTAACTAAATGCTTATATCTAAGTTGGACTAAGGTTTGGGCAATTCTTTATCCATTTCACATTCATCGTGACCTTCCATATCGACTAACCAAGGCGGATTTGGCCTTACTCGTTCGATGACAAAATCAACGAAACTTCTGACTTTAGCGGATAAGTGTCGGTTGCTCGCATACAGTGTGTGAATGGGGTGCGCCTCAAAAGGCCAGTCACATAATATGGGTACAAGATTTTTGCTTTTTATGGCAGAAGCCGCAATCAGTACGGGGAGGGCGGTAATGCCTGCACCGGATAACGCTAGGGTATATAAGCTAGAAAGGTCATTCACCTTTAAACGGGGTTTGATATTAACATTAACCTCTTGTTCTTCAGGGCCTTTTAGAGACCACTGAGTCCAACCAGTAGCGGCGATCACTTGGTGGTTGCTTATTTCATCAGGATGAGAGGGCTTACCAAAACGATCAATGTAGTCTGCGCTGGCACAAAGAATTGCTTTTACATCCCCTAGGTAACGGCCAATTAAAGAAGAGTCTTCCAGCTGGCCCACTCGAAATGCAACGTCGATACCTTCTTGTACAAGATCGATAACCTGGTCGCTGAGTACAAGATCAATATTTACTTGAGGATGCAGTTCCATGTATTCGGCAATTAAGCCCGATAATACAGTCGAGCCAAATAATACCGGAGCGGTTATGCGTAAAGTACCGGTTGGTGTGCTTTGCATTTGGGTAACCGCAATATTCGCCTCTTCGATTTCACCGAGAATACGTGAGCAGTGTGCATGATAGGCACTGCCGGTATCTGTAAGGCTGAGGCTGCGAGTTGTACGCTGAATTAGGCGTACCCCTAAGCGTTCTTCTAATTGGGTTATTTTTCGGCTTACAGTTGATTTAGGTAGGCCTAATGCTTTGGCAGCACCCGTAAAACTACCTGATTCGACCACGCGCACGAAGATGGCCATTTCATTAAGATCGAATTCTTCGCGTTTACCGATTAGCATTCTTATTCCGCCTTAGGCTAGATTTGCTTATGAATAGCTAATGTGAGGGTTGCGCGAGAATAAAACAACCCTCAGGAAAGATAATATTAATGGCTGCCTTCAGCGAGAGTTAATGCCAGAGAAGGTTCTAGCTTAACCATGCGTTGAGCCAATTCGGTGGGGATATCACAAGGCTTACCCACTTTATAATCGAAGAAGAGCATAGTGCTCTCGCCTTTGGTGACTAATCGAGACTGTTGATGGCTCCAAATAGCGTATTGTTGAATGAGTTTCCCCCCTTCCGCTTTGATGCTGCGTATACCCACTGATAGAGTGTCGGGGTAACTAACGGAAGCGAGGTATTTAGCCGAGGTCTCTGACAAAATAGGACCTTTGGCATAATCATTCATAAAATCGAGAATCTTTAATTCTTCGACATACTTTGTTCGGGCACTTTCGAAATAGCGGAAGTAGTGGACGTTGTTTACATGCTTAAACGAATCCATCTCACCCCAAGCTACGGGGACTTCGATGACTACAGGATAATCGTATAAGTCGGACATTGGTATTCCTTACTATTGTTGGTTTTTTTCGTGGTGTTGAATGGCGCCTATACTGGCGCTTGTTGATACAACATACGGTACTAGGTATGTCAGTATCATTTTTACGATGCGCTCTAATGGCATGTTTAATGCCAATAAAGCGTCTCCGTGATTGATAAAGGCGAGTAGTGTGCCCACTATTAATGATGTTTGAGCTGAGCGTTTAATAACCTCTGGTCGAAAAGCGATTGTCCACCAAGTTGGCTTATTTGATTTCAACGATGTGTTTCCTTATGTCTTGCTTATAAATTAGCCTTAATACCAAAAGAAATAATCATGGGAAGCCCAGTAACTTCTTCTTTTTCAGTATAGTCGGCGTTGTATTCATAACCTGTGACATTGGCTCGGTTATAAAGATTCAATGCTTCAACATATAAATCCATATTCCACGTTTGATATTGATAGTTTCTATCTAGACGTACATCCAATTTATGGCTTGCTGATAGACGTTCTGAATTTAACTCTCCATAGATTGGATCGACTAGTTCAGGGTTCTCAGGATCTGCACTAGGGTTAGTGCCCGTGATTGGGGTAATTAACTGACCGCTTTGATAGCGCCACTTGAAACCGATCGTCCAGTTTTCATTGAGCTCATGGCTAGAAACGAGATTAATAATCCATGGTTGATCGTAAGCGTATTTGAAGTCTTCGCCAGTTAGGGTATTACGTCGGCGGGTTTCGGAATATGCCGCTGAAAGCCAGCCATACCAACCTTCACTGAAAGCTTTATTAAGAAATAGTTCAAAACCATAAGCATCGCCATCGGCATCATTGGTATAGCGGGGAAGTGCTAAGTATTGTTCATCACTTAGGTCAGGGTAAACCGAGTCTTTATCAGCGCGTGAAACGGCCAGGTCACCAAAGGTCTTATAGTAGGTATCGAATTTTATTAGGGTGGATTCGTTTATCTGGTGCTCTAAACCAAGGGTATAGTGTTCTGAAGTGGATTGCTTTAAATCGGGATTGCCAAAGCCTTTTGCTACTTCGCCAAAATTATCGGTGAACTTATGATATTGACCCCATGCCGAGTTTAGCCACCAATAATCCATCATTTCCCAGCGCAGCTTAAATTTTCCTTGAGTAAAGCTTTGCTCTGAATAGTCATCATAAGACCAAAGAATGCCCGGTGTTAATGTCAGGGTTGGACTCACAAACCAATCGTCAGCAAGGAACACATCGTAGTTATATATTTTGAGATTATCACTTTCAACAATCTGTTGTTTACCATCGACTAAACGACAGTCTGGCTTAAACTCGTCACAAGCAGGGGCGGTTAGGTCACCAAAAAAGTCGATGTGACGTTCTAGTATGTCGATACCTGTTCGCAGGGTATGTTCTAGATTAAGGTCCGTTGATAAGTGGGAACGCAAGGTATAGTCATTTGAGCTCGCTTTAAGGCTATTATCCAGACCTAGTCCTAAGCTGAAGTCACTTAGCATGTGTGAAAACCCAGTTTTCAAGCGTGTGGTTTCAGATAAGGCATTATCGATAACAATTCCTTGAGAGTGGAAGTAGGAATTAAACTCAATGCCACCGGCTAAGTCAGGATCCTGTTTAACTTCATCGGAGTCTTCATCAAATAACAAGCCTGCTCGATCGCGAGTACCTAGTGCTTGTATGCTAACGGTATCACCACCGGATAACTGAATGTGATATTTGGCTTGGTAATCGTAATATTCAGGCACTGTAGTGAACTCAAAATCTTCATCATCAAGCAAGTTTTCAACATACAAGTGGATTAAGCTTTGTCTTACTGACAAGTAGGCTGCTTGATTATCGGTAATCGGAGTTTCTAATAAAATACCGGCTTTGAGCAGGCTAAAGTCAATCACTGCCTGCTTTCTATCTTGGTAAGGTGCGCGCGAATTCGCCTCAATGACAGCCCCTGTTGCGTCATTGTATTCAGCACCAAAAGCCGCTGCTTCTAGCTTAAAATCTTCAATGACATTATCGTTAAGTAAGCTCGAGCCATCAAAATGGAAGATGTTGAGAACGGGCATGAAGTCGATGATATAGCGGTTATCATCGGGTGACGAGCCTCGTACTGCTGGTTCAGAGCTGCGGCCAGTGGTGAAGGTGACGCCGGGCAGAGCTTCAATGGCTCTTAAAGGGTCATTGCCGGCTCCAGGCATGCGCAATAATTTCTTTGTTGAAATCTCAGTGAGAGGATCATCTTTGGCGGTAATTTTAATGTTATCAAGTTCTGCTTCATTAACAGCAAAACTCAACATTGAATTCGTAATGATTAATGCGGCAACCGTGCACTTTATGGATCGAATCATTGGCATTCCCTAGCACTTATAATTGGTATCAATTTTTTTGCACCACAGTTAATAGTGGATTTGTTAATAAAGCAACAGTTGAATGGCAGGTTTTATATCTACTTTACAGTTGTTGCAAAATTACTTGGGTGATTGCTGTTTGAACTCGGCTATCTTGGCCAATGGGGGGGTGTAAGTGAGTTGTTATATTGAGTTCAGATTCTATTTTTTGTAATTGATTGGGCACATCAACTCTCAAATGCCTACCCGCAGCAAAAAATACAGGGTATATATTTATTGTATGGTGTCCTTGTTGAGCAAGCTCTTTACAAGAGTCTTCCAAGCTAGGTTGGCAAAGTTCCATATAGGCGAGTTCAACTACTGCCAAGTTTTGTCCTTGTTGACGGATAGACTCCAGCATCATCTCAAAAGGCTGTTGCCATTCAGGGTCACGGCTACCGTGGGCCAGTAAAATGTTTGCAGTTTTAGGATCAATCATGTTTTACCTTATTCCAAATATCTCTTCTTCCGAGAGTATACATTCATTGCTTTGATAACCGTACGACTGTGGTCAAGATGTGGATCACAATGATTATTTGAACTTACCTGTCATTACTGGTTTATTAGTAAAAACAGTCTTGAAATCAGTTATTTAGCTGAGAGTTTTAAGTAAAGAGGGTTGCGCATTAAAATAACAAAGTGACTTTAATAGTGGCCCAAAAGGTTAAAAAAACAACTGAAAACTGACGCGTTAAAATGGTCTGTAGTTTTCTGTTATTTCTATTTGAAAAGCGGAAAAACTCTAGCTAATACTTATAGTGAATCATTTGTAATATATAGGTAGTTCAGCCTCATGAGCATCAGTCGTCAGCAAGTTGGTCGTTATTTATACGAATTTGAAGAAGCGTATCAGGTTACGTACGTGAACTTTTCACGAGCGAATGAATTAGCCGATGCACAATTAATTATGACTCTAGAAAGAGGTTGTGAGCGGCAGACATTTGCATTCTCTCAGCCCCATTTTAATGATATAGAGAAAAACCTTATAACGTCTAAGGGCGTGTATGTCGCGAGTTTGAAAAGTTCGCCTTTATCGCCTCATCGTGTTGAAGTTGGGGATTTGGAAGGTGGTTTTGCTTATTTTACCGCCAAAAATGTGAAGAATATTACCCCTACCGCTTAAGAGGGTGAACGGCATTCGATATTCTGCGATTTGTTGCAGACATAAAAAAAGCAATGGATTGAGCATTGCTTTTTTTATGTCTGTTGAGTTATTCAGTTTGCTCTAGAACAGCTGTAATACGAGAGCGGCTGTTTCACAATAGTCCTTTTCTTTGACATCATTTTTTTGCTTAGCCTGCTGTGACTTTATAAAGGTATAGCTATTAGGAGAACCTTTACAGATGTTCATGCCTAAAACATTGTTCTGAGACTTTACAAATAAGTTCATGCTGACATCACCTCGAGTACGAGAACGCAAATGAACTTTCTTCGGTGAGATCGTATAGGACTTAATACCATCTTTAGCAGTAACGTTCATACTTTGCCCAGGTGGGGCATTAACGAAAGTAGCATCATCTCTAATTTCAATGCTGGTCCAATTGCTATCGGTTTGTACCTCAAGTTCATAGATTTGCTCAGCAGCTAAGGCAGGCTGAAAAGCGGCAAGGCTGAAAAGGCTGGCCAATAAAAATCGGTTCATTGTATCTTCCCTGAAAATTCGGGCGGAGCGAAATTGCTTTTAGTCTTAGTTATATAGTAGACGTTTTTTAGAACGTCAAATTTCAACAATTAATGATTGTAAGAGTGTAAGTATTCACAAACCTGACAGCAGGCTTGTGAATAGGCTATAGGTATCTTGCTGGTTTATAAGTGGCTTTCGGCGTATTCCGCAAGAATTGAACGAGGTGAACCCTGCAGGTTAATCGTGCCACCGTGATCAAAATCTTTAAATCGTTCAACTAAGTAGGTTAACCCTGTACTAATTGGGCTGAGGTAGGGGGTATCTATCTGGGATAAATTACCCAAGCAAATAACTTTACTGCCCGCCCCTGCACGAGTAATGATGGTTTTTATTTGATGGGGCGTTAAATTCTGGCATTCGTCGATTAAAATTAAGCTTTGTTGAAAGCTGCGACCGCGAATGTAATTAAGGGACTTAAACTGCAAAGGGACCTTTTGTAAGATGTAATCGACGCTACTAGGTGCGTTTTCATCGTCACTGTGTAGGGCTTCTAGATTATCGGTAATCGCTCCTAGCCAAGGTTCCATTTTTTCTGCTTCGGTACCCGGTAAATAGCCAATATCTTCATCCAAGCCACGAGTACTACGGGTAGCAATGATGCGTTTGAACTGTTGCTGGGCGACGGTCATTTCTATTGCGGCGGCGAGTGCCAATATTGTCTTTCCTGACCCAGCTTGGCCTGTGAGGGTGACTAAATGAATGCTTGGGTCTAATAGAAGATTTAATGCCAGGGCCTGTATGGTATCCCTAGGCTTTAAGCCCCAGGCTTGTTGCTGTAATAAATGTTCCTTGGGTAGATCAATTAAAGTGACAGTGTCTTCATCAATGGCGGTAATTCGGCCAACAAAATCCTGTTCATCGATAATGTAATGATTGATGTGAACGTTTTCGGGCAAAGCCGATATTAAAACTTTATGGTAAGTGCCTGTTGCATCGTGAAATGTTTCAACTTGCTTTTGATCTTGCCAAAAAGAGCCTTCTAGCGAATGAAAGCCTTGCTGCAGTAGATCTACGTCAGAAAGCAGTTGGTCATTATAATAATCCTGAGCAGCGATACCGCAACCTCGCGCCTTAAGCCTCATATTTATGTCTTTTGTGATTAGCGTAACCCCTCGCTTAGAGTGATCTTGTTGCAGCTTCACTAGGCTATTGATGATTTTGTTGTCGTTTAAATTAGTCGGCAAGACTCTAGAGGGGGGATCAAAACTATCCAATAAAATTGAAAATGTACCTTGGGTTTCGCCATCATCTCTTAGAATGGGTACGCCTCTGGCTATCTCTATGGGAGGTGCGTCGCCGATAATTCGATCAATTTGACGAATGGCCTCTCGACAATCAGCTGCGATAGATTGCTTACCCATTTTTAGCTTATCAAGCTCTTCTAAAACAATCATGGGAATGACCACCTGATGCTCTTGGAACTTTAAGATTGCATTAGGGTCATGAATTAAGACGTTGGTATCGAGTACGTAGAGTTTGTGTGCGCTTTTTTGTGCAGCCATGCAAATTACCTCAATGCCTGAATAGGAGAGGGACATGGATTAAGAATAAGTAGTTGGTGCACTTATTCCATCAAGGCCCCACTGAATTTTAGTCTGCCTCGAATTGGCGTCATTGCCAAGTATTTATTTTATTGAAGAATTAAATTTGTCATACAATTGTATCTATTTTTTAGCTAGGTACACTGCGAACAATTACTGTGAGGATCAAATTATGACAATGCACACCTTTATTTTAGCCGCCGCTTTTACTTTATTTTCGAGCTTAGCCTGGTCTCAAGACCCGGCGTTAGGCCAGTGGTATACCGTTGACGATGAAAATGGAGAGATTAAGAGTCTAGTGACGTTATCTCAGGCTGAAGATGGCACGATGGTAGGGGTTATTACAAAAATATTAAAGAAAGACGCGGGTAGTGGTTTATGTGAAAAGTGTGACGGTAAGATGAAAGATCAGCCAATAGAGGGGATGCAGTTTATTTGGGGGGTGAGTAATACAGCAGAAGGGCAATGGGAAGAAGGGAAGCTATTAGATCCTGAATCTGGGACAGTCTATAGCGGTAATATTACCTTGGCGGATGATCCAAATAAGCTTGAAGTGCGCGGCTATGTGGGCTTTTCATTGTTTGGCCGCTCACAAACTTGGCAGCGTGTAGAAAACAGCGATATTTAAAAGCGATTTAAAATGACAAGCTTATAGGAACTCTGTCACGAAAGGACCTGTGCGAATTTGTCGTTTGATTTATTATGAACTCGGGTGAAAAACTGCCTCATTGATACAGCTCTCAGGGCTAGCAATGGCATTAAATTGCTGTATCATCGCAGGCCAAAATAACAAAAAATTACATCACCGGGGTTTTCAATGTACAAAAGCATTCGTACGTCCTTAGCGGCACTTCTTTTATTAGCCATGACTGGCTGTAGCTCAATTTATACGACAACAGGTTGGTTTGCTTACGATTTCTCGGAAAGCTATGCCATGCCATACGTTATGAAAACAGACGATAGTGAGATGGGTTGCGCGATGAGCGAAGCCATGACGCCTATGCTGCTTTCTTTCAGTGAATTAACTTGGTCACCAGATCGTCTTGCAACCACTATGTATATGCAAGCGGGTGCGTGTGCGGAAGCAAAGGCTAATGAAGAAGGCTTAACCTACTTAAGAGCTTATAAAGCGCAAAATATCGGCGAAGCTAAAGATGCTCGTATCCGTCAAAAGCGTTTGTTTGCACTTGCGGCTAATCGTCAATATAAAGGCTATAAGCACTTAGTGGCTGAATTTGGTGAGCCTGGTGAAGCATGTCCTGATATTGATGAAGATGAAGAATTTTTCTGGATGTTAGGCCTAGTCAGTGGCCTGCAAGCGGTAATGAGTGATGTGCGTGGTCAAGGTGAAGTTGGCGTTCCTAAAGATATTGCTATGAAGTCTGTTCGCGGTAGTCAGTGTTTGGATGCTAAGCGCTGGTGGGGTGTTCCAAAAGCTATGCAAGCCGCTGTTTGGACTATGATGCCTGATAATGCACCAGAAGGCGTGGATCCTTGGCAGGAATTAGCAGAAGCCAGTGCAATGGCAGGTGAATCTGGTGTTCGTCTAGCGCAAGCGGTTGAAGTCGTTATCGCTGATGGTTCGGGTAATGAAGAGCGCTTACGCGATGCAATACGTCGTCACGCACAATCGGTGAAAACAAAAGCATCAAACGGTCAATACCGCATGCTTGATACTGTAGCCACTCAGCAAGTACTTGCTGTTTCTGACCGTTTATGGACAGAAGCAACGGGTAGTCGTACTCCTGTAGGCGGTTTAGGAACTTTCTGGGATGACCAATCTCCTGCGGAAGAAGCACTAGACATCGACGATTTGTTGGAGGACTAAGACATGCGTGCTTTGATATTTTTAGCCCTGTTGTTGCCAACCTTGGTATTGGCTCAAGCACCGCAAAAAGAGCTGCCTAAGCTCAGTATTTGTGTATTTGATCCGCTAGGGGCCAACGGGCCTTTATTTAATACCATGAAAGATTACCGTACCGTTGCATTTGAGTGGGGGGCGGATGTTGAGCCTCGTGCTTATACGGATGAAAAGATTGCAGTGGATGACTTTAAAGCCGGGCAGTGTGATGCGGCTTTAGTGACGGGCGCTCGCGCACGTCCTTTTAATAAATTTGCCGCCACCTTAGGTGCGATTGGTGCCATTCCGAACGAGAAAATGTTGCGTTCTTTATTGGGAACTATTTCAAGTAAGAAAGCAGCCAAGTATATGAGAGAAGGCCAATATGAAGTAGCGGGTATTATGCCAGCAGGGCCGATTTACTTGTTCACCCGTGATCGCTCTATCGATACGGTTGAGAAGCTGTCTGGAAAGAGAATTGCTACAATCGATTATGATCAGCCTTCTATCTTTTTGGTAAATCATATTGGTGCTTCAATGGTGCCTTCGAATTCAGCTAACTTTTCTGGCAAATTCAATAACGGCAGTGTTGATGTCGCTTATGCCCCAGCAGTTGCTTATAAACCTTTAGAACTTTATAAAGGCTTAGAAGCAAATGGAGGGATTTTGCGTTTTCCTTTGGCTTATATGGACTTCCAAATCATTATTCGTGCGGATAAATTTCCAGTAGGTTTCGGACAGAAGTCTCGCACCAGTGTTTCTAGCTATTTTGATCGCGTAAATGAAACGGTTGATCAAGCGACGCAAGAAATAGATCCCAAGTTTTGGATGGAATTATCAGCGGAAACAAAGCTGGAATATAATGAAATGCTGCGTGATGTGCGTATTAAATTGCGTGACCAAGGAACATACAACGGTAAAATGTTGAAGCTTATGCGCAAATTGCGTTGTAAAGCGAATCCTGCGGCTGCTGAGTGTACTGAAAAGCTTGAGTAAAATCTGAGCGCTATCAATTAAGCGAAGGTATTAAGCCTTCGCTTATTAGAAAATCAAACAATAAATATAAGAAATACTTTCGAAACATAGGTAACTATCATGATCCAGACCCTTCGCCTGGCGAATCGAACTGGCTTTGAGTGGTTGGCAGCAATGCCGGCCTTTTTGGTTTTAATTTTTGTCATCTTATTAAATACCAGCCACGCAACCCATGCTCAGTTATTAAAGCTGGGTGAAAATATCTGGGATGGTTACTTTCAGCTGCGGTCAGATCCTATTGAGCCTAGCTGTGTCATTAATTCCGACATCGATGCTCAGCTGGCTGCATTAATTGCAGAATCTGCGGTTGTCGATGAGGAAGATGAGTGGGATTTATTTGATGAAGATCCTGAGCCTGTTGATGAAGGTATCTTGCGCCAGTCTTTAATGAATGCGCAAGCGGTTTGTCAGACAAAGCATGAAACCTACGAAAGTACGGTTGATCGAGTTACCCCAGCAGTAAAGGCTTTCCGTGCCGTCGAATTAGCCGTTGCAGATTTTGGTGAGTTTGGCCTGCATGCTCAGCGTATTATGTTAGCGGTTCTTGTTTTGATTTGTGGTATGACTGCTTTATTCCGTCGTCATCACATTGCCTTGCGTCCGATGGAAACCGTAATGGATTATCGTGTTGCATCGTTTGCCCAAATGATTGCCAGCGGTATTTTATTTTACTCAGTGTATAGCTTTAAAGATGTGGTTTTTAATGCCGGTGTCGAAGTGACAGCTGAGCATGGTTTCTTGCACTATTTGTGGATTATTGGTTTTGGTGCTGTTCTGGCATTAAGTATTTATCAATTTATTTTTATTCCGAAAGATGCGAAGCCTGGTGGTAGCTTTATGAAGGCTCAGTTGGCGGTTCCTCTATACGCTACTATGTGCATTATTTCAGGTACTTATTTTATTCTAAATGGCCATGCTGCGGGTATTGGTATTTACCTGAACCAAATGATGGAGTTGTCACAGTTATTCTTAGGTGTTGGCTTATACGTTTGGATCGGTATGTTGGTGAAGCGTACAAAAATGGCGCAGGCCGTTTTTGATGTATTCCGCCCATGGAATCTTCCTCCTGAAATGCTAGCGGTCGTTGTTGTTGTGATTGCTGCAGTACCAACTGCGTATACCGGAGCGTCGGGTATTTTTATTATCGCAATTGGCGGTTTAATTTATAACGAATTGCGTCGTGCTGGTGCTCGTCGCCAACTGGCTCTGGCGGCTACCGCTATGTCGGGCAGTATGGGGGTTGTTTTACGTCCGTGTTTATTAGTAGTAATTATTGCGGCGTTAAATAAAGAAGTCACCACGGATCAATTATTTGGTTGGGGACTTAACGTATTCCTATTAACTGCAGCGCTTTTTGCTGCCGTTGCTATGTTGACCAAGCAAGGCACCCTTAGTATTGAAAAAGCTTCCGTTGCTTGGCCTGAAACGAAAAAAGCGCTTAAGAAATTGATTCCGTATGTGATTGTTATTGGCTTAACGTTATCGTTCTACGCAATTTTCTTGAATGCTTATCTGGATGAATTCTCAGCACCTTTCATTCTTCCGGTTATGTTATTAGTTGTTTTGATTTATGAGCGTATCAGTCAAGAAAAAATGGGCCGTGCGCAAATGAATATTGACCATATTGAGAATCGCTTAGAGGAATCTTGGACGGATTTGAAATCGGGCAATGATTCAATTGAGAAAACGTTACGTGAAGCGACGACAGAAACAACCGGTCATATCGGCGCATTATTAATGCTGATGGGGCTATCTGTCAGTATTGGGGGGGTTATCGAGCGCTCTCATATAATGGATTTAGTGCCTGGAAGTTTTGAATCGGTTTGGTTGGCCATGGGGTTATTAGTTGTCATATTAGTTGTTATCGGTATGGTCATGGATCCGTACGGTGCGGTGATCTTGGTGAGTGCAACGATCGCCTCTATTGCTTACGATAGTGGAATAGATCCAGTGCATTTCTGGATGGTGACTCTGGTAGCCTTTGAGCTGGGGTATTTAAGTCCCCCTGTGGCCTTGAACCATTTATTGACCCGGCAAGTGGTGGGTGAAAGAGAAGTGGCATTGGCTTCCCAAGAAGGTCATAACTTCTGGTATCGCTATGAGAAATTCTTGCTACCTCTAACGGTAATGGGAATTGCATTGATCATTGTTGCCTTCTTACCGTTGGCGATTGGATACAACTAGAGGTTTATTCTTTGCGCTTTTCTCCGTGTAGCGAAGCGCCTCTTGTTTTGTTAAGAAGGTGCCCTCCGTGGTGAAATGCTTCTAGATCTACTAAAATAAAAAAGCCGCTATTACTGCTCAAACTCCAGAGCAATAATAGCGGCTTTTTAATGCCTACAAATTAACGATTGTTTGGTTTAAACCAATTCAATCGCCACTGCAGTCGCTTCACCACCACCAATACAAAGCGCTGCAACACCTTTAGTGCCACCAGTATTCTTAAGTGCATTGATTAGCGTAACGATCAAACGAGAACCAGTAGAACCTACTGGGTGACCTTGTGCACAAGCACCACCGTAGATGTTTACTTTCTCGATATCCAATTCAAGATCACTAACCGGCATCATAGCTACCATAGCGAACGCTTCGTTGATTTCGAAAAGATCAACATCGTCTTTCGCCCAGCCAGCTTTAGCCAATACTTTCTCAATCGCGCCGCAAGGAGCGATAGTGAATTCAGAAGGGTGTTGAGACTGTGTGCTGTGTGCCACAATTCGAGCCAAAGGTGTAGCGCCTTTTTCTTCAGCAGTACTTTCACGCATCAATACTAATGCAGATGCACCGTCAGAGATTGAAGAGGCGTTAGCCGCTGTAATCGTGCCGTCTTTAGCGAACGCTGGACGCAGGCTAGGGATTTTTTCAATGTTCGCGTTGAATGGCTGCTCGTCATTATCAACAACTGTTTCGCCTTTTCGGGACTTAACCGTAACAGGAACGATCTCAGCGTTATTCAAACCACCTTCAATCGCCGCTTTAGCACGAGTTAAGGACATGATGGCATAATCATCCATCTCTTCGCGGGTATAGCCTTTTTGTGTGGCGACATCTTGAGCGAAAGAGCCCATTAGGCGACCTGTTTCAGCATCTTGTAGACCATCTAAGAACATGTGGTCTTGTGGTGCTTGGCCAGCGCCCATGCGTAAGCCGGTGCGAACACCTTCCAATACGTAAGGAGCGTTGGACATAGATTCCATACCGCCAGCAACAGAGATATCAACAGAACCGGCTTTAATTGCATCGTGAGCAAACATAGTGGCTTTCATACCAGATCCACAAAGCTTGTTGATTGTGGTCGCGCCCGTTGCATCTTCAAGACCGGCTTTACGCATTGCTTGACGAGCAGGGCCTTGCTTAAGACCAGCGGGTAAAACACAACCCATAACCACGTCTTCAACGTCTGCGGCGTTGATGCCTGCACGAGATACTGCTTCTTTAATAGCTATCGCGCCAAGGTCGGTTGCGCTAACAGAGCTCAAGCTGCCATTGAAGCCGCCCATTGGTGTACGTGCTGCACCTACAATTACTACGTTATCTTGCTTAGCCATTTCTGTTTCCTCGAAGGGATTAGTTTAAATGAAGATAAAAATTTAGGGCGCTATTGTATGCGATATCAAGCTTGGGGTGTAGTCGTCAAAAATAGCAGGAATAAAGCCTGAGTCGAATGAAGACAAAGTTTGGTTAAATACTGATCATTACTAGCTTCGCTGGGCAAAAAATGAGCTTTTTTAATGCAAACTTGAGCAAATGGTCTAACTTGTTACGTGTTGAAACAAAAACCCGACTAATAACTTTCTCGAATCATACTAAAGAGTGATGAGGTTGGTGGGATAGGCGTTTATAGTCGTGGTATCTGTTAGAAGTGGGCTAAAAAGGCCAATTCTGATTTATACACAATAATCATAACAATATAGAAGACAGGTAGACCTATGGTGAAGAAGACCCTCCTTAGTCTCGCGATTGCGGCAAGCACAGCGGGATTAACGGCCTGTAACATTAGTAGTACAGCCGATAATAATGAAGTAGCGACTGATCAAGTTTTAGCTGGTCAGCCAGGGCAAACCCCAACTTCAGTTTCTCCTTTATTTAATCCCGCTCGTGGGCAGTTGCCTTTAGCGACCGATTTCTTATTTGGTTTTCCTAGTAATGCAGATGGAAGCCCTACATATCCAACAGATGCTGATGGTACCCTTTACCATGCTGATGCTTATACAACTAATGCTGAGAACGAACGTGTTCTAATCGGTCCTCAAGATGAAGGGTATAACCCTGTCATTAATGCATTAAACGAAATGGACGGAGTCTCAATTAATGCAGAGATCGATATTCCAGTTTCAGGCAATGTCGATGCGTCTTCTGTAATTCCTGGTCAAAACTTAATTCTGTTACCGCTTAATTATACTGACCCTATTACAGGTACTTTAGTTGCTGAAGCTCCTTTCAAAACAGAATTCACAGACTTCACTGTATCAACCGTTCAATATGCTACGGCGGCAGGCGAAGCTGAAAAATTTGCATTACGTGTTAACTTAACTAAGCCACTGGCGTCTGCAACTCGTTATCTAGCGATTATCGCTAATAACGGTGATGCGAGCATTAAAGATTTAGCGGGCAATACTATGGTTATGCCTGGCCATTATCGTACATTGGCGAGTGATGATGATCTATTAAGCCCAGCATTAGCGCCTGCTCGTACTTTAGTAAAAGAGTGGAGCGGTAACGCGAAAGCATTCCTTGGCCTTAAAGGCCAGGACGCTTCTGGTTTAGTTATGGCTTATACCTTTACTACAGGTGGTGGTATTGAAGTATTAAGCACAATGGCTGCACCTGGTAATGCTAATGCTCAGTTGAAGCAGAACCCTGCTTTAAGAGCTATCGTTGCAGCTGCTTTTGCAGCTAACCCGACTGACCTTGTAGCCGCTCAAACAGCTGCTGGCCAAAATCTTGGTTTGGCCGGTGTTCCAGCAGAAAGTATTCCTGCTGTTATTGGTCTAGCAACTAGCTTACAAACTCCTGGACCTCGTGCTATATCTTTACCAGCCGCAGGTGCAGAATTAGATTCGCCAGCAGATGGACAGACTGGTTTAAACATAGCTAACTTTATACCTTCGCTTGCAGGTACTACATTAGCAAACGTTTTAACAGGTACTATTGATCTTCCTTATTACTTAGCGGCTCCTGATGGCTCTTATACTGGACAAGACCCTACAGCGACTACAGGGTATTTATGTACTGCGGTTGAACCAGAAGATCTAGGCCCTTGTATTGCGGCTAAAACAAGTGCGGGTAATACCATTCTTAGCCAATGGACTGCTGATGACGGATTGCTGCCTATTTTAGGCGCAGCGGCTCCATCAACGAATGTTACACGTTTATACCCATTCGCTAAGAATAATGGCATGCGTAAAGCACCTATTCTGGTTGTAAAACCGGATGCGACTACTTTTCCAGAGCCGGCTAATGGATACCCTGTTATTATTTACCAACATGGTATTTTTGGTGATCGTACTGATGCCTTAGGTGTTGCGAATGAGATGGCCAAACAAGGTTTTGTTACTGTATCGATGGATTTTCCATTGCATGGGGTGATGCCAACAGACCTAATATCAGGTACGACAAATCCAATATTTGCATCGCTATTAGGGGCTCAAGGTACATCAGTTGCTGCGGCTGCGGCTGCGGCTGGAACTGCTGCTGCTACTGCTGCTCTTAATGATGGAGCTAGTGCTGAAGAAGCTCAAGCTGCTGCTGATGCGGCTGGGGCTGCGACTGCTGCTGCACTCATTAGTGGTGCAACAGTATCTGAGCGACACTTTGGTCTAACTAACACAGCCACAGGGTTTTCACCGACTGCTGTGAGCGGAACGGATGCATCTTTAAATGGCTCTGGTTCTTTATTCTTTAATCTAATCCACCTGCAAACAGCGCGTGATAATTTGCGCCAAGCGGTAATGGATTTGTTAAACCTAAATGCTTCTTTAGCCTCTATGGATATTGATGGTGATGCAGATGCAACGGATATTGATGTAAGCCAAGTTCACTATATTGGTCATTCTTTGGGTGGTATTGTTGGTACTACATTTGTGGCAACTAACAACTTAAACGGTGCACTTAACCCTGTCGGTAATGCTGCTCTACCACTTATCAAAGAATCTGTTTTTGGTATGCCAGGTAGTGCGATCCCTCGTTTATTAGAATCGTCTGCTCATTTTGGCCCGAGTATCAAAGGACCTGTTACAGCATCTCAAGCTGATGGTGGTTTTGGGTTGACTGAAAATGATGAATCTTATAATCAACTGTTCTACGTATTCCAAGGTTCTTTAGATTCGGCTGATCCAGCAACATTTGCTCAGTCGATGACGACAGCTCAAGCTCTTGCCAGTCTTCAACAGCCAGAAGCTATTGATCTTAAGTACATGGTGATTGAATCTATCGGTGATCAGGTTATTCCTAATTCAGCAACTTCACCTCTAGCAGGTACTGATCCTCTTGCTGCTCTATTGGGAACTGCACAGATTGATGGTTCTTCGTCTGACTTTGCCTCTGGTAAGTATCTTGTGAAGTTTAATGATGCGGATAGTTCTCACGGTTCTTTAGCTTCACCGGGCGCTGATGGTTCTGAGCTTGGTGCATTTACTGAGATCATGACACTGACGACAAAGTTGTTCACAGGTCAAGATCCTGAGATTACAGATTCATCAGTCGTTTCAGCTGCAGCCGCTGAATAGTCGGGATAATACGGAATATAATAATGAAAAAAATAAATACAAAGCTATTTAAAAAATTACCGCTAGCCATTGCGCTGGCGGCCGCTACTACCGGCGCCCAAGCTACTGAATTCAACTTTGGTGATATGGCTGTTCAATGGGATAACACCATCAGTTATGGTGTGGCTTGGCGTACAGAAGCACCTCAGACCGATGCGGTTATGGGTGGCAATGGCGAAGCTATGGGCATTGAAGGTACGGGTTCATCGTATAATTATGATGACGGTACGCTTAACTTTAAAGAGAACAGTACTTATACCAATGTTGTTAAGTACTCAACGGATTTAGAGATTAACTATCATAACTATGGTGGTTTCTTCCGTGCTAAAGCTTTCTATGATACTGAAATCATGGATGGTGAGCGTGAATTTAAAGAATTGAATGACGCGACTAAAGATGCTGCAGGTAAAGGTTATGACCTTTTGGATGCATTTGTATGGGCAGATTATGATTTTGGTGATACGCCAGCAACGTTCCGTTTAGGTCGTCAGGTAATTAGTTGGGGTGAAAGTACTTTCATCCAAGGTGGTATCAATAGTATTAACCCGGTAGATGCTTCAGCTTTCCGTCGTCCAGGCGCAGAAGTTAAAGAAGGTCTATTGCCAGTTAATATGTTTTATACCTCTGTTGGTCTAACGGCAGACTTGTCTTTAGAAGCTTTTTATCAGCTAGAATGGGAAAAAACGCGCATGGATCCATGCGGAACTTTCTTCTCTACTGTTGATTTTGCAGCTGATGGCTGTGGCCCTGTTTTATTAGCAGGTACCGATGATGAGCGTGCATATCTTGCCCTTCGCGATGAAGAAATCGCTCAAGGTACGAGCCTTGCGAATCGTGTGGCTCCTGCCACAGAGCGTTTAGCAGACAAAGAAGCTCGTGATGATGGCCAGTATGGTTTGGCATTGCGTTGGTATGCTGAAGCGCTAGGTGATACTGAATTTGGTGTTTATTACATGAACATCCACAGTCGTCTGCCTTTTATTAATGGTGCGATTACTAACTACGATACCTTAGGTTTGGTTACTGGAACTGCGGGTGGTCAAATTAACTCTGAAGCGACTTATGATAATCGCTACCCTCTATATCAGATGGTTTATCCTGAAGATCAGAAGTTGATGGGTGTGAGCTTTGCAACTTCAACTGAAGGTGGTGCGTCGATTGGTGGTGAAATCAGCTATCGTCCAGATGCTCCAATTCAGTGGAACGCTTTCGAACTCATCCTTGCAGGTTTAGCACTGCCGTCGAGCCGTTTGTATCAAGATCGTTTAGCTGAAGTGGGTGGGATTATTACCGATGGTGTTACTCCTGCACATAAAAATGCTGAGAATCTAGCTGGTGAAACGTTAGAAGGCTACGATAATATGGACATCTGGCAAGCACAGATGACCTACATCAAGTTCTTCGACCAAGTGTTAGGTGCTGATCGTTTAGCAGTTGCCGCTGAAGTGGGCGCAACTTATGTCCCTGATTTACCAAGCCTAGACGATGCTCGTTATGGCCGTTCTGGTGCTTATGGTATTGGTGATGCTGCTGGTGTTGATGCAGGATATGCTGCTTTTCAAGGTCTGGCTGGTGGTACTGGAACAGTTGACCCTTGTTTGACGGGTTATGGTGCTGGTGAATCGGGTGCTAACGCCAATACTGATAACTGTACTGACGAAGGTTATGTAACTCAGTTATCCGGTGGTGTTCGTCTTCGTGCCGGTATCGATTACAACAACGCATTCGCGGGTGTAAACATGACACCAAACATCGCGATTTCTTATGATAAAGGTAATGGTCCTGAGCCAGGTGCACAGTTCATCGATGAGCGTGTAACAACCGCTTTGGGTGTTAAATTTGTTTATCAAAACCAAACTCAAGTTACTGTGAGCTACACTAACTTTGAAGGTGGCGATTACAACACTACGAAAGACCGTGACAACATTGCTTTAGCAGCAAGTTATTCATTCTAATTTAGTTAGTCGTATATCGAGTTATTGAGGGCATATAGATGCTGAAACAGTATAAAAAAGTGGGAAGTGCAATTGCACTTTCCTTAATGGTTGCTGCGGCTAATGCGGGTGTTTCACCTGAAGAAGCCGCTAAAATTGGTACTACATTGACGCCAATGGGTGCTGAGAAAGCCGGTAGTGGTGAAGTGACAGCTTGGACAGGTGGTGTTACTACTCCTCCAGCTGGATATACCGTTGGTGATAAACATGTGAATCCTTTCGCAGCAGATAAGTTGAAATATACAATTACTGCCGCGAACTATAAGGATTACGCTGATAAGTTGAGTGAAGGTCAAAAGGCTTTGTTCGAAAAGTATCCTGATACTTATCGTATGCCAGTTTACCCAACTCAGCGTTCTGCGGCTTATCCACAAGAGATTTATGACGCAACTAAAAAGAATGCTACGGATACGAGCTTAGTTAAAGACGGTAACGGCTTAAACAACTTCGTAGATGGTGTTCCTTTCCCAATCCCAGCAACGGGTGTTGAGGCGATTTGGAATCACATTGTTCGTTATCGTGGTGGTAGTGTTTCTCGTGTTGTGGGTCAGGCGACTCCACAAGCCAACGGTGATTACTCTATCGTTCGCTTTAAAGACGAATTCACTTTCCGTAATAAGTTGAAAGATTTTGATCCTTCTAAAGATCAGAATGTATTGTTCTACTTTAAGCAGGATGTTGTATCTCCAGCACGTCTGGCGGGTAACGTTCTTTTGGTTCATGAAACACTAGACCAAATTAAAGAACCTCGTAAAGCTTGGGTATATAACGCGGGTCAGCGTCGTGTACGTCGTGCTCCACAGGTTGCTTATGATGGACCAGGTACAGCGTCTGATGGCCTACGTACTGCGGATAACTTCGATATGTTTAACGGTGCTCCTGACCGTTACAACTGGAAGCTAGTCGGCAAGAAAGAGATGTATATTCCATACAACTCTTACAAGTTGAATAGTGGTGATGTTAAGTATGATGAGATTGTTAAAGCGGGTCACATCAATCAAGACCTAACTCGTTATGAATTACACCGTGTATGGAAAGTTGAAGCGACTCTGAAAGAAGGTAAGCGTCATATCTATGGCAAGCGTACTTTTTATCTAGATGAAGATACTTGGCAGGCAACTCAAATCGATCACTACGATGGTCGTGGTCAACTATGGCGTGTAGCCGAAGCACACAACATCATGTTCTATGATACGTTAGTGCCTTGGTATGCTGTTGAAACGCTATATGACTTGAACTCTGGTCGTTACCTAGTACTAGGTCTTGATAACGAAGAAACAGGTTCTTATGAGTTTGGTTTCGAGCGTTCTTCTGGTGACTACACCCCTGCGGCTCTACGTCGTGCAGGTCGTCGCTAAGACAGAGATAAGCGATATGAAAGGCTAGTTCGTTTAGCCATCGTTTTAAAAACCGCTATTGAGTGATCAATAGCGGTTTTTTTGTGCCAGCTAGAAACTGATGTGCTGAAGAGGGTGGGCTAAGGAGGAATACAATAGGGGGGCTTGAGATAGCTGCGCTAATAAAGGAGTTGGGGGTAGGGGATCTGGAGGGGTGGAAAAGAAGTATTAACCACAGAGAACACAGGGCCGCTTCGCTACACTGAGGAAAGCTTGTAAGAGATAGGTGCGGGGTAAAGAAAAAATACAGTCGTTAGTTTCTTGCTTTTCTCTGTGTACTCGGTGTTCTCTGTGGTTAATACTTCTTTTTCTTTTTAGTATTGCAGGTTAGCTCAAATGATAAGCAAAGTTTTGGTTGGGATGTTGCTAGATAAATTTAAGGCACAAAAAAGGGAAGCTGTGAAAAGCCTCCCTTTACTAATGCCGGCCTAGCCTTCCATGGCTAGTCGTAAAAAGCTGCGCTTTTTACCCATTGATTAGGTAGTGAACGTAGATACTTGCGCCGTAACCTAGTGCAATGGCTGGCATCCATTTTAGGTGCCCGAAGAAGGTGTAATAACCTCGTGCTTGACCCATTAAGGCAACACCCGCCGCAGAACCTACCGATAACATGCTTCCTCCAACACCGGCGGTTAATGTAACTAGCAACCAATGGAACTCAGACATCTCTGGGTTCATTGTGAGTACGGCGAACATTACGGGAATGTTATCGACGATGGCTGACGCAAAACCGACAAGTACGTTTGCAACATCAGGCCCTAGTTCGCCATACACATAAGCTGAAGAAACGCTTAAATAACCAATAAAACCTAAGCCACCGACTGACAGGATTACACCGTAGAAGAAGAATAAGGTGTCCCACTCGGATTTTGCGACTTTATCAAAGATATCGAAACCATCATGGTTGGCTTCACTGCTCGGTGGTAAATCGACATTGCCCATTGCAGGTACATTTTCTTTAAAGTTGCGTATGTAATAACCGTAAAGTTTAAGGTAGCCTAAACCAAACATCATGCCGTAAACGGGTGGTAAGTGCAGGAAGTTATGGAAGCTAACCGCGGTTACGATGGTTATTAAGAACAGTGCAACGATTTGAAGGCCGCCGGCTTTGATCTTTACTGTTTCATCAGTATTCGGTTTAGGTGTGCCTTCTGGTAAAGCGAAGTGCATGATGGCTGCTGGGATGATGGCATTAACAACGGACGGAATAAATAAGTTAAAGAAGGTGGCAAAATCAATAAGACCTTTTTGCCAAACCATTAACGTCGTGATATCACCGAATGGGCTGAAAGCTCCACCGGCATTCGCACAAACGACGATGTTAATACAGGCTATGCCAATGAAAGCCGGTTTATCTGCACCAACCGCCATTACAACAGCACACATAATTAAAGCTGTGGTTAAGTTATCGGCAATGGGCGATATGAAGAACGCAAGAATACCGGTTAGCCAAAAGAGTGCTTTATAGCTAAAACCTTTTGCTACTAACCAGCTGCGTAGCGCATCAAATACACCACGCTCTAGCATGGCGTTAATATAGGTCATGGCGACCATTAAGAAGAAGAATAATTCAGCGTATTCTAAGAAATTATGGCGAATAGCGACTTCAGCAGAATGCGTAAAGCCATTATTAACGTAGACAGCCGCAATCATGATCCAGATAATGCCAGCAGACATCATGACGGGTTTTGACTTGCGCATGTGAATTTGTTCTTCGAAAATCACAAGTATGTAGCCGATTACAAATACGGCAATGGCAGTATAACCTACCCAGTGAGAGGTTAAATCTATCCACTCCTGGTTATCGCCAGAGGCGAGGGCTAAACTTGGAAAAAGCAAAAACACGAGAGGTGTTAAGTAGGTGGCGAAGAATTTCATTATGTTCCTATCAATATGCGGGCAGCATGCGGGATAAATTTTCGAGGAATTATAATCAGTCAACGCACCAAGTTAAAGCACATAACTTGATGTAGATTAGTAGTTAGGGTAAATAGCAACAATATATAGGTATAATTCAGTCAGTATTTTATGGGAATTGTAGGTAAGTTTAATAAAATGAAAATTTTAATCACGGGTGGCACGTTAGATAAGCAATATAATCCTTTGAATGGTGAGCTTATCTTTAATCAATCTTCGATTACGCAGATGCTAAATCAATCTAGATCTACCGTTGAGGTCAGTACAGAAGTTTTGATGCTAAAGGACAGTCTAGACATGATAGACACTGATCGTCAGCGCTTATCAGAAGCCTGTAATGCGAGTGACGAAAAACAAATAATCATTACTCATGGCACGGATACTATGGTGGATTCGGCTCAAGTGATTGCCGCTGATTTAGATATCAATAAAACCGTTGTATTATTAGGCGCTATGGTGCCTTACCAGTTTAAAGGCTCAGATGCTTTGTTTAATCTTGGTTGTGCGATGTCTGCTGTGCAAGTTTTACCTGCGGGAGTCTATATCACCATGAACGGACAGGTATTTGATTATCGAGAAGTGAAGAAAAATCGCACGATCGGTGAATTTGAAAAGCAGTCCTAATTCTATGATTAAGAACTGCTTTAAGTAAGTACCGCTTTAAGTAAGTACTGCTTTTCTGTATATAAATATCGCTTAGGTTAAGTCTTCGGCGATAAAACCACCGGTTTGATGTGCCCATAATTGAGCGTAGATACCTTTCTGAGCAATTAACTCTTGGTGGCTACCTTGTTCAATAATTTTACCTTCATCAATCACGATTAGACGGTCCATCGCCGCGATGGTTGATAAACGGTGGGCAATGGCGATCACTGTTTTTCCTTCCATTAATTGATATAAGCTCTGCTGAATAGCCGCCTCAACTTCCGAATCCAGTGCAGAGGTTGCTTCATCTAAAATCAGAATAGGGGCATCTTTTAATAAGACTCGGGCAATAGCGATGCGCTGTCGTTGGCCACCCGAAAGTTTAACCCCACGTTCACCGACTTGTGCATCAAGCCCGGTATTTCCTGATAAATCGGCTAAGCCCTGAATAAACTCATGAGCTTCTGCTTTATTGATCGCTTGTTGAAGTTCTTCTTCCGTTGCATCGGGACGACCGTATAAAATATTCTCTCTAACAGAGCGGTGCAGCAAAGAGGTGTCTTGAGTAACCATGGCAATATGAGCACGTAAAGATTCTTGTTGAACCTTTGAAATATCTTGGCCGTCAATATTGATTGCGCCAGATTCAAGGTCATAAAAACGCATTAAGGCATTCACTAAGGTTGATTTACCGGCACCTGAACGCCCGACTAATCCTACTTTCTCACCGGCTTTAATATGCAAGTTTAAATCATCGATGATTCGATGTTGGCCAATCTCACCGGCTGCATTCGCCATGGCATAACTAAAGTTCATGTGTTTAAACTCGATATCCCCTTGGTTGATAACCAGAGCTTTAGCATCTTTTTGATCAGTGACTTGCAGTGGCTGAGAGAGGGTTCCCATACCATCAACCACAGTACCGATGTTTTCAAATAAGGCGCTGACTTCCCACATAATCCACTGAGCCATGCCGTTTAAACGTAACGCTAAGCTAATGGCAATTGTAATAGCTCCAACCCCTATGGCATTTTCTTGCCAGAGGTAAATCGACAAGGCGGCAACGACAAAAACCAGCGCATAATTTAAGGTATGGATGCTGACGTTAAGTCCAGTTGCTAGACGCATCTGCTGATAGACCGTGGTTAAGAAACCTTGCATACCTTGTTGAGCATAATCTGCTTCTCTTTGGGTATGAGAAAACAGTTTAACTGTGGCGATGTTACTATATGAATCGACGATGCGCCCAGTCATGGTAGAACGAGCATCAGCTTGAGCGGTTGAAATCGCTTTTAATTTAGGGACAAAATAATATTGCAGAGCAATGTATAGAACCAACCAGATTAACAACGGTAGCATTAAGCGGACATCCGCTTGGGCAATGATGAACAGCATGGAAAAGAAATAGACGACAACATAGACCATTACATCCAATAATTTAGTCACGGTTTCGCGTACGGCAAGAGACGTTTGCATCACTTTCGTCGCGATTCGACCGGCAAATTCGTCTTGATAAAACCCTAGGCTTTGCTTGAGTAAATAACGGTGAGCCAACCAGCGAATCAGCATAGGGTAATTACCCAGTAGCGTTTGATGCACGATCGCGGCATGTAACAATACCAAGCTAGGTAAAACGATAAGAACAATCACCGCCATGGTGATTAAGGTTTCACTTTCATCTTGCCATAAAGAATCTCGATCTTTGGTTGCCAACCAATCAACGAGCTCCCCCATAAAACTGAATAGCGAGACTTCTAATGCCGCCAGAGACGCTGTTAATAGCGTCATTAGAATTAGCGGGATTTCTATACCACGGCTATAGTGGCGGCAAAAAGCAAATACACCCTTTGGAGCTTGCTCTGGCTCTTGGCTTGGAAAGGGCTTGATCAGTTTTTCAAAAAAAGAATACATGTTGGTTCGCATAATTTATAACGTGGTAATTAGTCTAGGATACACATATCATCAGTGAAAGCAGATACTTTTAATCATTCGATTTAATACGCAAGATTTATCACCAATAGGATATACCCATGGTCAATATTCAGTTTCTATTAACCGGCACCGAACTTATGGTTGGGGATATTGTGGACACTAACTCGGTGATGTTGGCACAGAGTTTAAAAGAGCATGGCGCAGAGTTAAGCCGAAAGGTGACTCTAGGGGATGACTTTTCCGCATTAGTTGCAGAAATTGAACATATGAGTCGCCAAGCGGATGTTCTTATTATTAATGGTGGGCTTGGTCCTACTGAAGATGATTTAACCGCTGAGGCGCTAGCTAAAGTTATAGCTCGACCGCTAGAAGAACATAAAGAAGCGCTCACTCACTTGCAAGCTTGGTGTGATAAAAGAGGCTTCCGTTTAGAGGGAGCAAATCGAAAACAAGTTATATTACCCCAAGGCATTAAATTGGTTGCCAATGCCGTGGGCAGCGCTGTTGGCTTTTCTGTTGAGCATAATAATTGTCTTATTATCTGCACCCCAGGAGTTCCGAGTGAATTAAAGGTCATGTGGGCAGAAGAAATATTACCCTTGCTAAAACCTCGGTTACCCAACCTCGATAAAGTTAAAACCATCAAGTTGCACTTGTTTGGTATTGGTGAGTCAGCGATTCAAAATATCTTTCATAATCAATTAGCGGATTGGCCAAAAGAAATAGAAGTAGGATATCGCGCGGCATCACCTCTGGTAGAGCTTAAACTAACAGTACGTTCTGATAGCGCTGAAAAAATACTGCCAAACTGGCAAGCAAAAATTATGGGATTATTAGGTGCTCATGTTCTGTCGTTTAAAAATCTTGATCCGCAGGAACCGGCAACCATAGCCAAATGTTTAGTAGACTTATTAGCCCAAAATAATCAAACCATGACGACGGCAGAGTCGTGTACTGGGGGGCTCATTGCATCCAATATAACTCGAATTGCTGGCTCCTCTCAGGTCTTTGAGGCGGGGTATGTGACCTATTCAAATCGCATTAAATCTGAATTATTAAAGGTAAGTCCAGATACTCTCGAGGAGTATGGAGCTGTTAGTGAAGCGGTCGTTCGAGAAATGGCTGAAGGGGCCTTAACGATATCGGGCTCTGATTGGGTGGTCGCTGTTTCAGGTATCGCAGGCCCCGGTGGCGGTAGCGCAGAAAAGCCGGTCGGCACGGTTTGGTTATGCTGGGGAAAGAAAGGGAAATTGAAAACTCAATGCCTAGTCTACCCAACCAGTCGTCAAAATTTTCAACGCTTTATCGCTAATGCCGGTATGGATTTAATTCGTCGTGAGATTCTGGAAATTAAAGAACTGCCTTCCTATTTTTCTCGTACAGGCAAGTAGGTAAATAGTTAAATAGCTTTAATAGTCTATGCTATTAATGTTGAGTCTGAATAAAATCATAGGCAGGTATTCATGATCGCTATTGAAGACAGTGCGTTATTAATTATTGATGTACAAGGGAAGCTTGCAGAGCAGATGCACGAACGATCTGCTTTATTCGATAACTTAGCGATTTTAATTCAGGGGGCTAAATTACTCGAAATTCCGATTGTCTGGGTAGAGCAATTACCCGATAAATTAGGAACCACTCACAAGGATATTATTCAATATCTGCCTGGAAAAGCTATCTCAAAAAATACCTTCAGCGCTTGGGGTAATGATGAAGTGCGTTCAAGAATCGAAAACCTGAATCGTCGTAACTGGATCGTCGCAGGCATTGAGTGCCATGTGTGTGTTTATCAAAGTGTACGTGACTTATTGAAAATGCATTACAAGGTTCATGTTGTGAGTGATGCGGTGAGTTCAAGGCAGATAGAGAATAAAAAAGCCGGTCTACAAGGTATGCAAGAAGCAGGGGCATGTTTAACCAGTACTGAAATGGTGTTATTTGAATTGCAGCAGATTGCTGAGGGTGATGCGTTTAAGCAACTTATAAAATTGGTTAAATAGATAAACAGACAAAAAATATTCACCACGGAGGTCACGGAGTCGCTGCGCTACACGGAGGAAAAGCAGGAGAAGATACAAAATAATTGTTAAAAGGGTTAAACCTTAAATCAATTCTAAGTAGTCCCGATAGTTATCTTTGCTACTTAATCTCTTCTCTCTTCTCTGTGTAGCGAAGCGCCTCCGTGCACTCCGTGGTAAACCGCTTTTAAATATTAGTTATTCGCGTGTAGTTCTTCGTTTAACTGGATCGCTGTTTTGTTAGTTACACACTCAACCGCACCAGAGATAGAATTACGACGGAAAAGAAGATCCGCTTTACCAGCCAAGTCGCGGCCTTTAACCGTTTCTACAACATTCTTCGCATCGTCTAGAACTTGAATCTTAGTACCGGCCGTAATGTACAAACCAGACTCGATAGTACAACGATCGCCCATTGGGATACCGGTACCGGCATTAGCGCCTAATAAGCAGTTTTCGCCAACAGAAATAATGATATTACCACCACCAGAAAGCGTACCCATAGTAGAACAACCGCCACCTAGGTCAGAACCGTTACCTACAACAACCCCGGCAGAAATACGGCCTTCAACCATAGAAACACCTAATGTACCGGCGTTAAAGTTAACGAAGCCTTCGTGCATAATGGTCGTGCCTTCACCGATGTGTGCGCCTAAACGAACACGAGCGGTATGAGCGATACGAACACCACTTGGTACAACATAATCTGTCATACGTGGGAACTTATCCACACAGTTAACGCTTAATAAATCGCCTTTCAAGCGTGCTTGAAGTTGAGCTTCTGGAAGTTCTTCTAAATCGATAGCGCCTAAGTTAGTCCAAGCAACGTTTGGTAATAGACCAAACATACCCGCTAGGTTAATGCCGTGCGGCTTAACTAGGCGGTGAGATAACAAGTGAAGCTTCAAATACACTTCTGGAGTTGACTCAGACTGGATGTCAGATTCAAGAATGGTGATAACCACAGGCTTCTGGCTTTCAGTGCAGGCTTGAGCCAATTTAGCTTGTGCTGGAGCAATGCTTTCTAGAGCTTTTGCTAGCGCTTCAAGTTCGCCGCCATCTACTTCAATCGCTTGGTTGCCACCTTCATAACCGATTGCATCTTTTGCTGCGGCAATGATGTCAGCGCTTGGCTGGAAAAGAGGGGCTTGGTAATAAACCTCTAACCATTCGCCTTTTGTATTTTTGGTGCCTAAGCCAATTGCAAATGCAGTGCTCATAATAAAATCCTTACTTTAAATAATGAATAAGTGGTTAATTAAGAATTGATAAATTCTTGGTAATCGTCGGCTTTAAAGCCTAATAATTTGTTATCTGCTCCATCAATCAATAATGGGCGCTTGATGATGGAGGTATTCTCTAGCATGATCTCGATAGCCGATGCTTGGTCTATAGATTCTTTAACATCGTCAGGAAGCTTGCGCCAAGTCGTACCGCGCTTGTTCACCAGCGCTTCCCAGCCTAGGTCATTAACCCAATCATTGAGTGCATCAGGGCTTAAGCCGTCTTTCTTATAATCGTGAAATTGATATTCAATACCTTCCGCCTCAAGCCACTTTCGTGCTTTCTTGATGGTATCGCAATTTTTAATGCCAAACATAGTGATCATAATTGCCCTTAAAGCGCTGGTTGCGCGGCTTAAGATGAAAATTGGGCCGCTATCTTAGCAAAAAGCCTACGATTTTTCACATATTGTCTATTGAATGATGCCTATCAAAGAAATTAGACTATATTTATGCTCGAATAGAATTTAACTTAAATCAGAGGATTAACCAGCTAGATGCGTAAAGTTGTACTGATATTATTGTGTATCGCATTATTTTCATTTTGCCCTAGTGAGCATGACTATCCTTTGATTGACTCGATCACGACGGGTCAAGTATTAAATGATGTTAAAAGAATCTTTAACCCTTCTAAGCATGAGGATACGCACAATTTTGATGAGGATGACTCTGGGTATCAGGTGACTCTGACAAAGTTTATTGAGAGTGCGACGCAAACGTTTCTTCAAATTACGACCAAAAATGAAGCAGGCCTTAAGGGGGAGGTTCTTGAATCCCCTCTTAAAGATCAACAGAACCTCGATTTGTCTTTACCTTTAGAGAGTGTGTCTAATGAGCAACTCAGTGGTATGGATGCGGACCATGAGAAGCGTCTTCCTGATCTATTCTCACCGGTCGAATCTAAAGAGAAAGCATCGCGGGCTTCTATTGGTGGTCGTCTTTTAATGGATGAAAATAATCCCAATTACACGATGGATGCGGTATTAGGTGCGGAAGTATCCTTAGAGCTTAAAACACACTAGCCTGCTTCAAAGTCGATTCGGCTGCTGTAAGCACAGAGCCATCCATTGTTCGATTCCGGCCGTACGAAACTTCTGCTTATGCAAAATGAAGTAAAACTGACGTTGAAAGTCCCTCTGTGGCACCGGTAAGCGGATCAAACTACCGCGATTGAAGGCATCTTCTAACGTTATCTGAGATAAGCAGCCTAGGCCTAAGTTGGCTTCTACCGCACGCTTAATCGCCTCGGTATGCTGTAACTCGTGCGCGACCTGTAAATCTGGCAAGATGCCGTGCATTGCTCTTTCAAAGGCTTGGCGAGTTCCAGAACCTGCTTCTCGTAAAATCCACTGGGCCTGTAATAAATCCTGATCTGTGATAGTCGCTTTCTTTGCGAGTGGATGCTCTGGACTGCAAAAAACAGCCAGTTCATCATCGCGCCAAGGAAGAACATCCAAATCGGAGTGTTGCAGCTCTCCTTCGATCAACCCGATATCCAGATCAAAATTAAGTACTTTCTGGCTGATGCTTGCGGTATTAGCGACTTCTAAAGTGATATTGGCATTAGGTTGCTGGCGCATCATCTCAGCCATAATGTTAACGGCTAAGTAGTTACCAATCGACAGCGTGGCGCCGACTTTTAAATGCCCGGCATCGGCATGTTTCAATAGCGTTTGTTCTAGATCTGCGGCTTGGGCTAATAGACCTTCAGCCTTAGGGCGAATTAAGCGGCCTTGTTCATTTAGCTGTAAACGTTTCCCGATACGGTCAAAGAGCTGTACATCAAACTGTTGCTCCATTTCTTTTAAGGCAGAACTCGCAGCACTTTGAGATAGGTTAAGTGCTTGCGCGGCTTTACTCACATTTTGCTGGTGGGCAATGGCAAGGAAGACTTCAAGCTGACGTAAGGTATAGCGCATAGTTGGTCAGTGTCTATGTAGTTATATTAATAAAATCGATAAGCGTAATAGATATAATCTGTTTTTCTGATTAATAAGTCTAGGCTATTCTGAACTCAGTTAATTATTTAGTACAAAAATTCAGCATAGAATAAATATCGAGGTTAGCCGTGAGTAAGATGATTCGTGAGACAGTAACTAAAGTTCATCATTGGAACGATACACTTTTTAGCTTCAATACAACCCGTAATCAGGGGCTGCGTTTCAAGAATGGTCACTTTACTATGATTGGCTTAGAAATTAATAATAAGCCGCTATTGAGAGCTTACAGCATAGCCAGTGCAAATTACGAAGAAGAAATGGAATTCTTCAGCATTAAAGTACAAGATGGTCCGTTAACACAGCATCTACAAAATCTAAAAGTAGGTGACGAAATATTGGTTGGGACTAAGCCTGTAGGAACCTTAATTGCTGACCATCTTTTGCCAGGTAAGAATCTCTATCTATTGAGCACAGGCACAGGGTTAGCGCCTTTTATGAGTATTATTAAAGACCCTGAAATCTATGAACAGTATGATAATGTTATTTTGACTCACGGTGTCCGCGAAGTCTCTGAATTAGCGTATCAGCACTTCATTGAAGAAGAATTGCCGAATAATGAATATTTTGGTGATGTCGTCCGTCAGAAACTGAAATATTACCCAACGGTCACCCGAGAAGAGTTTCGTAATCAGGGGCGATTAACGGACTTAATGGAAAGTGGCAAGCTGTTCTCTGACCTAGGGTTACCAGAAATTAATTTAGACAATGACCGCTTTATGCTTTGCGGCAGTCCAAGCATGCTGAAAGATTTCTGCAAAATCTTGGATGATCGTGGCTTCGAAGAAGCCCGTCAGGGTGAGCAAGGCCACTATGTTATCGAGCGCGCTTTCGTAGAGAAGTAAGGCATAGATAATTAAATACAGCAGCAATTAACCATAGTATTTGAATGGTTAATTGCTACTGATCTCTCCCTGTATCCAACCGGCAAAGAATGTCGGAATTCAACCTAGCCAAATCCCTTCGTTTTATTGCACACTAAGTTCAGAAAAATAATATTTAGTTTGTAGGGACGTTTCATGAAATCCGTTATTACCGCATTACTCGCGATCGCACTTTTGGCTTCCATGTATGGAGGTCGGCATTACATGGGCTTTGTCGATCTTGATCTGGAGACGGCTAAGTCTCGTTATGCTAATGAAGAATCTGAATTTATTCAGCTTGAGGGTCTGCAGCAAGGAATCAATTTACATTATCGTGATGAAGGGGATGCAGAGAAGCCGGTACTGATATTGCTGCACGGTATTATGGCCAGTCTGCATACTTGGGATGGTTGGGTTGATACTTTAAAAAATGATTTCCGCATCATTCGCCTTGATATTCCGGGTTTTGGTTTAACCGGACCTTATGCGGATGGCATTTATAATATCGAGCGCTCTGTCGATATGATAGAACAGTTAACGAATAAATTAGATATTGAATCATTTTTCTTAGCGGGTAATTCAATGGGGGGTTATATTTCTTGGAATTATGCCGCTGCACATCCTGATAAAGTGAAACGCTTGGTTTTATTAGATGCCGCAGGGTATCCATTTAAACCGCCGATGATGTTGGAGTTACTACGTACCCCAATTTTGAAAGATAGCATGGCTTATATGACTCCGCGTTTCATCGTCACTCAAACGTTAAATGAAGTGTATGGTGATGCGACAAAAGTAAATGATGTCATTGTCGATCGTTATCATCAGCTGATGTTACGAGAGGGTAATCGTACTGCTGTTGTTGATGTGTTTGCTAGTATTGCTCATGTTGAAAATGACAAAGTTAAGCTGCTTAAACTGCCTACTTTGATTCAATGGGGTGAAGCGGATGAGTGGATTCCTCTGGCCAATGCGTCTAAATTTGCAACTGATATCGAGGATGCAAAAACCATCATATACCCTGGGGTTGGTCATATCCCAATGGAAGAAATTCCACAGCAATCTGCTAATGATGCAAAAGATTTTCTATTATCACTTATTGAAGAGCCACAAGCGATAAAGCCACTTATGGTTACTCCAGTTTCAACGGAGAATTTGCTTTAGGTTGAGTGCAATGAACCTCTACTTCCCAAGGGGCGTAGAGGTTAACAAAGGATAATGCGGGAATAATAATATCGACCACGCTATCGACTATGGCAGAGGTGAGCCCTTCCTTAGCGCCATATTCTACGGTCACTCTTTGCCAAGGCTGAGCGAGACACTCTTTATATAGATTGACGGGCTGACTAATTTCAACCATGCCATTGAGCGTCGTATTATGCCATTTAGAGATGGTTTTATCTGATGTTATGCGTTTAGCAGAAATGTCTTGAGTGAAATGCATTGTGCTGCACGCACTGGTCAAGATAAGACAAGCAATAGGCAGAATTTTAAACATACCGAGTTTGTTATACATCATAGTTCACCGGCTCTTCGCACCAAACCTTGGCGGTTGACGGCCTATAAATAAATAAGGTGAAAACGCCTCTTATCCAGTCGGAAACGGTAACGATCGATTGCATTTGTTCGACTCTGCGATCACCACACACTTCACTGGTATTAATCTCGTGTTCTCCCTTGAAACCCCAGAAGTAATAATCCTTACTATCGCTGTAATCAGGATTACGTGTTTCTTTCGCTCCGCCATAGGGACGCATAGTCACACTAGAGCAAGCTGTCAAAAACGATAATACGAGTATTAGGCTGGTGGTCTTGCTCAAGAATAATTTGTAGATAAGTGAAAACATTCATTCTTCTCAAGTAATATTAATTGTTATTAGTAAATTGAGTATTAAACTGGATGGTAAAGCAAGTCCCACCTAATGAAGAGTCTGCTATATGAAGGTGAGCCTGATACGCTTGTAAAATTTCTTTTACCAATGCTAGGCCCATACCTTGCCCAACTTCCATAGAATCTAGTCTGACTCCACGGGTGAGTATGCTTTCTCGTTGATCTTTAGGAATACCTGAACCATCGTCATGAACTTCAATAATCAAAATATTGTTCGTCGAGTTGATAGCAATACTAATCGACTTTTTACCATACTTACAAGCATTATCAATGAGGTTAGCCAGTACCTCAAATAAATCATTTTCATCACCATGGAAGTGGCACTCTATCGGAATGTCGAGTTTAATCGTGAGTGCTTTTTCGCTATAAACTTTTTGCATCGCGTCGGTAATTGATTTAACCATAGGCTTAATGGGTATTCGATTAATGTATAAGCCTTGAAAGCCATTGACTGCACGTTGAAGCTGATAGCGAATAGTATTAGTCATTTTATCGAGCTGAGTCTCTAGCTCATTCTTTTCGGTTAAACCTATTTTATCTTGGTGAACTATTCCAGTCATAATACTAATAGGGGTTTTGAGGCTATGAGATAAATCCGCGAGAGAATTTCTATAGCGCTCACGCTGACTCTGCTCTACCTCTAATAAGTGGTTTAAATTTTTTGTCAGAGGCTGTAGCTCTTTAGGATAAGACCCTGAAAGCTGAGTATTTTCGCCTCCTTGAATTTTCTTAAGGTCATTGATAACACGGTTGAGTGGGTTTAAACCCCAGCGCAAAATGATCAGCTGCATGATTAATAGAAAGCTGGCGGCTGAGCCTAGTGAGATCAATAATGTTTTTTTATAATTATTTAGATCTTCATTTATGGTTTTCATATCCGCCATAAGTAAAAGGTTAAATTGACTATGCCTGCTTTCACCCCAACTAACGCCATAGCGGGCGATGAAAAGCTCTTCTTCACCATTATTGGCTAAACTGTATTGCCAATTACCAACGGTTATTTCATTCGGTGTGAAATTAGGTAGGTCAATTGCAGATATCGAAGACCAGATACGTTGATGCTGACTGTCTAAAATAATGGAGTATAAGCCGGAATCTTTATCATTAAAATGCTGGTCGGGTAGTAGGCGAGGCACTAATAATTGATTATCTTGATACTCGATTTGGGCTAATAGATTATAGCTATGAACTTTCAGCTGTTCCTTTAAAGCGTTAATTTGCACAAGGGAGTACGACTTTTGCAACAGTATTCCCCCTGTCATCGCCAAGGCAAAAAGCATGATCAAGGTCATTACGAATAAGCGTATGTGCAGGGAGTTAAACATTAGTTATAGCTTGTCATTTAACTGATATCCACGGCCGCGTAATGTAACAATGGGATTGGTGCCATTAATTGCAGAGAATTTTTTACGTAATCTGGCGACTAATACTTCAACCACATTACTATCTCGATCAAAATCTTGATCATATAAATAATCGGTCAATCGAGTTTTTGAAATGACCTCTGTCGGCCGCCGCATCATGAATTCAAGTATCTTATATTCAAAAGCAGTGAGATCTACCAGGGTTCCAGCCAGTGAGACACTTTGGCTGTCGATATCGAGAGAAATTTCCCCCAAGGACAGTTGCGCACTATGGCCAGTTACCCGCCTAAGTAATGCACGGCTGCGAGCCACTAGCTCTTTAATATGGAATGGCTTTTCCATATAGTCATCGGCCCCTGCTTCTAAGCCTTCTACTTTAGCCTTCCAACCACCTCTCGCCGTTAATATGATAATTGGAAACTGGCAGCCATTTTCTCTTAAGCGCTTAATTAACTCCAACCCATCGAGCTTAGGTAGGCCGAGATCAATAATGGCCAAGTCATAGCTAAACTCACTGGCTTGATAAAGTCCTTCTAAGCCATCATCAGCTTTTTGGCACTGGTAACCCTCAGAGGTTAAACCCGAATAGAGCTGCTGCTGTAAGTTAACATCATCTTCTACGATAAGAATTTTCATTTCTGGCCCTCTGTAGGTTCTTCCGTGATATCAGCCGGAATAAAGGGTAACGCTGTGAAGGCATTAATATAATGATGCGTTATTTTTCCCGAATTCGAGAGTAGTTTTATCTTATAAAAAGGGGGAGGGCCGGTAAGGAATTGTGCTCGCAAGATTTTTCCAGGGTGGTATTCAAGTATTACCGCTGTTGCCTGCTTGGCTGGAATGAGGGTTTTTTCGTAGATAGATGGGGTACTGGTCTCATCAGTGTCCTGATATTGCTCTTGTATTTCATCTTCCATCCACTGGGTGAAAGGAGCAAAAATACTTTCTACCCATTGAGTGGAAGGAGATATCTTTTTTTCAATCCAGCCTTCTTCAACCATCTGTTGTTGGTTGTTATCTACTTCATTTGCAGAGGTGTTTGCTTCTTCTATTGCAAAACACTCTACGGCAAAGAGTAGGGAGCTGAGTGTAAATATAAGGGCTGTTTTAATCCACCCTCGTCGATTGTTCAAAGCAATTTAGCCTACGATGTTAACGATTGAACGAATATTTAAATAGGATTATAGCAAGACTAGCTGAATCTAAGCTGAATGAATATAGCTAAATTTTGACCTTTTCGTTCAGTTTAGGTTCAGCTAACACGCCTATACTGGTTGCCATAGAAAATGAAATACCAATAAATAATTCATACACCAATAGGAAGGTACTTATGAATACGGCTTATTATGAAATGTTATTGCTTCTTCAGCAGCAAATTAGCCAGAGAGTTCGCTTGCAGAAAGAAAAGGCTATTGGAGACAGTCGAAAGTAGTGTGCTACTTTTGCTCTGTGCTGACTTTGCAATAATTATATACCCAGAAATGTGAATAGAGATCGATTATGTTAAGAGTATTTTTAACCTCGATAGTATTAATGTGTGCGAGCTGTGCTCGCCTTGATCATGTGCAAATAAGTGATATTGATCAAAGTCAGGGCCCATTGAAAGCTATATCGGTGAAGGTGAGTAATGTGGGTTTTGATGCCGCTGCGACGACGGCCATTGCTGCTGATCTGGCAAGCTCAGAAAGTGCCCGAGATAATTTAGGCGATTTAGCAGCCATTTTGGCTATGTTTAATATGGGACCCAGAACTGGCAACCCAGTATATAACGATCGCTACGCAGAAGGACTGTTACAGCAGCTTAAGCAGCAATGTGAAAGTGGAAAAATAACGGCGATACGCAATATTCGTGAAGCAAAATCCTATGGCACCATTTCTGGTGAGATAGTTCGTATTGATGCTGATTGTATAATTTAACAGGGGAAATAGGATGAAAAAGTTAATTGGGTGCATGGCGGCGTTTATCGTAAGTAATACTTTGGTTGGCTGCGTTAGCCTAAATTCAGTTTCGTTAACACAACTACCAGAAAAGCGAGAGCATCTTGTAAGTGCGAGTGCTTCTGATCTGGTTTTCTTAGGCTTCACTAGTCAAAATGACTTTGTCGATGAAGCGGTTACCGCGCTTAAAAGTAAGTGTGTGGGTGGAAAGTTGACAGGAATTTTAACCAAGCACCAGACGACCGCCTATGTATTGGTATTTAAACGAGAAGTTATTGCTAGCGGCTATTGCAATACGGCGGCGGGATAAATATGAAAGTATTATTATTGCTACCCTTTATGTTATTAGCGGGCTGTACTCATAGTATTCATATGGTCCATAGCGACGGTTTTACTGAACGTCTGCAAGAAATCACAAAAGCGCGCTATGTTGAAGTCGAAACAACTCAAGATGTTGTCTTTTTCTTTGCCTTTGATACCGATTATGTTGACGAAGCTAAAACCAAATTAGAACAAGCTTGTCCGGGTCGGTTGTCCGCAGTCAGTACACAATATTCAACGTCGCACGGATTCTTCCATTGGACAAATAAGATATTAATGAAAGGCATGTGCAGTTAGTTTTATAAGGAACGCTTTGGGTCAACAAGGATGTTGGCAAAGATAAGTCCTGCGACGAGAGACATGAGAATTAAAAAGGACTGACTTCCAATCTGTTCTATATGCAAAATCTCTTGCCCAGAAATCATCGTATTTAGTCCCATGTAGATCTTACTGCCAGGGACCAATACCACAATCCCCTGTAATAAAACAATCGCTGCGGGGGCTTTTAGCCAGCGAGCATAAAGGTTGGCATAAACTCCTAAGAATAATGCAGCAAAGAAGGTTCCTAGTGCGATACCAAAATATGCGGAAGCGAATACGCTAATACCGTGACCAAGAAAACCCGCTATGATTCCCCAAGGGGTATCTTTTAAACGAATCTTAAACATCACCATTAAGCAAAAAGACAGTACTAATACCGCCAGCCAGCCACTCCAGGTGGGGAGTGCTGGAGCACTTTGAGTAGTGGTCGTTCCCCAAAGAACATTCGCGATGGCAAAGCCTAGAAAAGCGCCGAAATAAAGTTTAAATAAAACCATAATGGCATCCATAACCCGTGCGGTGCCAGATACTAGATCCCGAGCGGCGAGTTCAGAAAGGCCTACTGTTAAAGCAAGCCCTGGAATAAATACAATGATGCTGGCCAATACGACAAGAGGCATATTAATGCTTGGTTCGATAAAACTAATCGCTGATGCACAAAAAGCAGCGCTTAAAGCAGCCAATGGCTCTAGGGCGGAGAGAATTCGTTGAGATCGCTCTGCCCAAAAAACTAAAGCATAAATTCCAAAGCCTAATAAGCATGAAGCGATAACATCGGCCCAGCTGGTTCCCATAAGCATGCTAAAAGCAGCGCTAGCCAAACCAAATGCGATAAAGATCATCCACTGCGGATAAGGGTGGGGCTTATGGGTAATGTCTTCAAGACGAATCAGTGCTTCATCAAGATCGCGCTGGCCTGAACACAGCTCTTCTACTAGTTCATCAGTACGGGCTAATAAGCCTAGATCTAATTCTCCTGGTTGCATGCGAGCAATATAGCTGTGCTCTTGGTTTTCTCTGTCGCCTTTGGGCCAGAATACGCACGTGATCGCTGTTGGACTGATTAAGAATGAACCCTCAAGTTCTAAGGCATCACTAATCTTAATTAAGTGGGCTTCTAATTGATAAGCTGGGGTACCACACTGATGTAAGGTTTTAGCGAGACGAATTAAGAATCTGCGTCTTTTCTTAAATAGATCTGAAGGCATAGCAATTATTTCAGTGGTTATTAAAATAAAAAAGCCTGTTAAAAAAACAGGCCAGTTTCGAGTTGCGCTTCGTCAGTCATCATATCTTTATGCCAAGGTGGATCGAAGACCAGATTAACTTTTACCGAATTAACATTTGGCACTTTGGCGACTCGGTATTCAACATCACTGATTAATACGGGCCCCATTCCACAAGTTGGAGCGGTTAACGTCATGCGAATAATAACGTCTTTATCGTCAATATCGACACCGTATATTAAGCCCAAATCAAGTAGATTAACTGGAATCTCTGGATCAAAGATAGTCCGTAAGGCTTGGCGGATCTGATCTTCATGAACTAAGCCATCTCCTTTATCTTCAAAGACGATTTCTTCAGACTCTAAGCCAAGTGCTGCCGCATCCGTGCCATCAACACGTACCATATTACCGTTAACGGTGAGGGTATAGTTTCCCCCTAATGCTTGATTAATAGTAACAAAGGTACCTGCTGGAATCGTCGTTGGTTGACCACTCGGTACTCGGCGGGCTGGACACTCTTGTTGAGCAACCACCATGCGTTTTTCCATGAGATCGCTCCTAAACTGAAAATGATTCGCCGCAACCACAAAGGTCTTTGGCATTGGGATTATTAAACTTGATGGTGCTATTGAGGCCTTCCGTCGTATAGTCGACTTCTGTGCCTTTAACCATGGCTAAGTATTCAGTTGGAACATACAGTGCGATATCTTCGGCAACCTGAAAGCAGGTATCGTGATCGAGGGGGGTCGTCACAAATTCGATGTCGTATTTGAAACCTGAACAGCCGCTTTTTTTCACTCCAATACGAACGCCGATGGCGTCAGAATTTGCTAATAGCTTACGCACATGAATCATGGCTGCTTCGGTCATACTGACTTGCTGGCTTTCTTGATTATTTGCTGCACTTGGATCAAAGGTTTCAATTGTCATAAATTTCTCTTAAGTTAAAAAGGTTAATGTCTCGTTAGAGTAAAAACATTTTTACTTTTTCAATTCCTTTAAACAGGGCATCAACTTCTTCTAGCGTATTGTAGAAGGTGAATGATGCTCGTACCGTACCTGGAATCTCAAACTGCTCCATGACGGGCATGGCGCAATGATGACCCGTACGCACGGCAATACCTTGCTGATCTAATAATGTGCCGACATCGTGTGGATGAGCACCTTCAATTAAAAAGCTAAAGACGCTGGCTTTATTATCACTGGTACCAATTAAACGCAGACCATCTGTTTGGGCTGCTAATTCATTTGCGCGAGCGAGTAGTGCATCTTCGTGCTTAGCTAAAGCAATGCGATCGAGGCTATTTAAATAGTCGATGGCTGCGGCCATGCCAATTGCGCCAGCAATATTCGGTGTACCTGCTTCAAACTTATAAGGCAAAACGTTGTAGGTAGTTTTATCAAAACTAACATGCAAAATCATTTCGCCGCCACCTTGATAAGGAGGCATGGCATTTAATAATGCTTCTTTACCGTATAGCACCCCTAAGCCTGTCGGTCCAAACAGCTTATGACCAGAGAAAGCGTAGAAGTCACAATCTAATGCTTGTACATCGATGTCCCAATGGGCAACGGCTTGGGCGCCGTCGATTAGCGTCTTAGCACCGACCTTGTGGGCTTCACGAATGATGTCTTCTACAGGATTTAACGTTCCCAAAGCATTGGAAACATGTACTACAGCAACAAATTTAGTTTTATCACTGAGCAGCTTTAAATAACCGTCATAATCCAGCGAGCCATCTTCTAATACAGGAATAACTTTTAAGGTAGCGCCCGTTTGTTCGCATACCATTTGCCAAGGAACAATGTTGGAGTGGTGTTCCATGCCGGAGATAATGATTTCATCGCCAGCTTTAACATTAGAACGAACCCAAGTTTGTGCGACTAGATTGATAGACTCTGTGGTGCCGCGAGTCCAGATGATCTCTTCACTTTTTTCAGCATTGAGAAACTTCTGCAAAGTGATACGAGCATCTTCAAACATCTGTGTGGCTTGATCACTTAATGTATGAGCGCCGCGATGCACGTTTGAATTCGTGGTGCGGTAATAGTTAGCAATGGCATCGATAACCACTTGGGGTTTTTGCGTGGTGGCACCGTTGTCTAAATAGACTAATGGTTTGCCATTAACGTCCTGATGTAATATCGGGAAGTCAGCGCGAATTTTTTCGATGTCCATGATTTTGCTATCGCTCATACTTAACTCACTACCTTTAATGTATCGCCAATTATTTTAATGTGACAATTAACCAATGTGCTTCATTAATTCTTCGTCACGACCAAAGCGCTGGGCTAGGATTGGGCGGATTAAATTACGAATGGCATCAAGTTCAAGGTTTTCTAATAATTCATTAATAAAACCAAAGCTCAGCATAACGTCGGCTTCTGCTGCACTAATACCGCGAGACTGTAAATAGAAACGTGCTTGCTCATCTAATTGAGCAATCGTTGCACCGTGTGCACAGCGTACATCGTCAGCATAGATTTCTAGCTCTGGCTTGGTATTAATCGTTGCATCGTTAGACAGTAATAAATTCTTATTACTTAATTCAGCCAGTGTTTTTTGAGCATCGGGATGAATATGAATGCGGCCGTTAAATACCGCTTTTGATTTATCGGCCATGATGCCGCGGAATACTTCACTGGTGGTACAGTTAGCAACCTTATGTTCTATATTGCTGTGGAAATCAATCAGTTGTTTATTCTGTGGAAGATATACACCGACTAACTCACAGTGGCTTCCGCCCACATTATGGTTCACATTGATATCGTTACGCACAATCTTAGCCCCTAGGCCAAGTTGAAAGCTGTCATAGTTAGCATCACGATCGAGATCAATGTGCACACCACCAATCTGAATGCTGCCCTCTTGTATTAGCTGTAAACGATAATGATTCAAGCGGGCGTTAGCACCGACTTTCGCTTCAGTAATGGCATTTACAAAACAGTTTTGCTCGTCGTCCGTACTAGCAAAGTGTTCAACCACAGTCGCTTGGGCGCCCGTTTCTAAAACGATTAGCAAGCGAGCTGGCACAGTAAAGGCTTTCGCTTGAGGCGTCGTAATATGAGTAATTTGAATGTTGGTTTTCAATTGCTCATTTTTGCCAACATGGACTAAAACACCGTCAGTGGTAATGGCATTATTTAATGCGCCAAAAACGTGTTTTTCTTGTTCAATTGCAGAACCTAAGTTGTCAGCGATAATACTTTTTTGAGCATCGTCTGCCTGGCTAAAACGAACAACGTTTTTATGTTCTGTATTAGAAGAAAGCTCTTTAGAGTACTGGCCATTAACAAAGACTAAGCGCTGAGCATCTAATGCAGGGATTGTCGCCAGGCCATCAAGACCAGCAGCGCCATGAGTTTCAGCTAAGCGACCATAACCTTCTTCATTAGACGTCAGGTTAAATAGTGACGTATATTTCCACGCTTCAGTTTTACGTGTAGGAATCTCTTGTGCTAAGAAGCTATCTGCACCGCTTGAATTTAACGCTGTGACTGCTGAAAGTGGTGAGTTCGCCTCATCATTAACTGCTAATAAGCCATTATGGAAATCAGTCATTAGGCAGCTCCGTTCTCAGCAGCGTCTTCTAACCAGCCATAACCTTTTTCTTCTAGCTCTAGGGCTAATTCTTTGCCACCGGATTTAACAATTTTACCATCGGCTAAGACGTGAACGTAATCAGGAACAATGTAGTCTAATAGACGCTGGTAGTGAGTTACGATGATGAAACTTCTATTTGGATCACGCAAGCTATTGACGCCTTCTGCAACGACTTGCAATGCATCGATATCGAGACCTGAATCTGTTTCATCTAGGATGCAGATTTTGGGCTCAAGCAACATCATTTGCATGATTTCGTTACGCTTCTTTTCGCCACCAGAGAAACCTTCGTTAACTCCACGCTTTAAGAAGCTTTGATCTAGGTTTACCAGTTTACATTTAGCGCGAGCAAGCTTTAGGAAGCTAACAGAATCAAGTGGGTCTTTACCTTGTGCTGCGCGAACAGAATCAACAGACGCTTTTAAAAATTCCAGGTTAGAAACCCCTGGGATTTCTACTGGGTATTGAAAGGCTAAGAACAAACCTAGGCGTGCACGTTCTTCTGGATCTAGGTCTAACAGATCAGTACCTTCTAGCTCTGCAGTGCCTCCAGTCACTTCATAGCCTTCACGGCCAGAAAGGACATTACCTAGGGTACTTTTACCCGCACCGTTTGGGCCCATGATCGCGTGAATTTCCCCGGGCTTAATGTCTAGGTTCAAACCTTTTAGAATGTTTTTATCTTCAACGTTGGCTTTTAAATCTTTGATCGTTAACATTTTGGTACTTTCCTAAAATTTTTAAATTCTGTTTTGTGGTAGCCGTTTATGGTTTATATCTTTTGTAATAACAGTGCGAAAAAAAAGCGCAAGATAGATATAATAAAACCACATCCCTGTACGGCTGCCTGGCCATCCATGGCCAGTCGTAATTCGGCAAACAAAGCGAAGCTTTGTAGCTCTTGCCGAATTACCCTACTGATCCTTCAAGCGAAACTTCTAATAACTTGCCTGCTTCAACGGCGAATTCCATTGGCAGCTCTTTAAATACTTCTTTACAGAACCCATTCACAATCATAGAAACGGCTTTTTCAGTATCGATGCCGCGTTGCTGGCATAAGAACAATTGTTCGTCAGAAACTTTTGACGTTGTCGCCTCGTGCTCAACTATAGCGCTTGGGTTTTTACTTTCGATATAGGGGAAAGTATGGGCGCCACATTTATCACCAATTAATAGTGAGTCACACTGGGTATAGTTACGCGCGCCTTTTGCACCTGGGCCCATGCGAACTAAGCCGCGATAAGAGTTTTGGCTCTTACCGGCTGAAATACCTTTGGTGATGATGGTCGACTTGGTATTTTTACCTAAGTGAATCATCTTGGTTCCGGTATCGGCTTCTTGGAAATTATTCGTTAAGGCAACACTGTAGAATTCACCCACAGAGTTATCGCCTTTAAGAATACAGCTAGGGTATTTCCAAGTAATGGCAGACCCTGTTTCTACTTGAGTCCAAGATACTTTGGCATTGGTATGGGCAACAGCACGCTTGGTTACGAAGTTGTAGATGCCGCCTTTACCTTCGCTATCCCCTGGGTACCAGTTTTGTACTGTGGAGTACTTAATTTCTGCATCGTCATGGGCAACTAATTCAACAACCGCGGCGTGAAGCTGATTCTCATCACGCATCGGTGCAGTACAGCCTTCTAAATAACTAACGTGTGAAGCTTCGTCGGCGATGATAAGCGTACGTTCGAACTGACCGGTTTTTTCTTCGTTAATACGAAAGTAAGTCGACAGCTCCATTGGGCAGCGAACACCTTTAGGAATGTAGACAAAAGAACCATCACTGAAAACCGCTGAGTTAAGCGCAGCGTAATAGTTGTCTTTTTGAGGAACGACGGTGCCCATATATTTTTGAACAAGTTCAGGGTGTTCGTGAACCGCTTCTGAAATGGGCATAAAGATCACGCCAGATTCCGCTAGAGTTTCACGAAAGGTCGTGCCTAACGATACAGAGTCAAAAACTACGTCAACAGCAACGCCCGCCAGTGCAGCTTGTTCATGCACGGGAATGCCAAGCTTCTCATAGGTCGCCAATAATTCAGGATCAACTTCATCCAAACTTTGTGGACGATCTTCCATACTCTTAGGTTCTGAATAATAAGAGACGTCTTGGAAGTCGATATCAAGATGTTGAACTTGCGCCCAGTTTGGCGGAGTCATTTCTTTCCAAGCGTTAAAAGCTTTTAAGCGCCATTCCAATAACCATTCAGGCTCGCCTTTTTTCTTGGAAATAAAGCGGACGGTATCTTCGTTTAAGCCCGGAGCTAGAGTTTCAGATTCTACATCGGTAATAAAACCCGCTTCGTATTCTCTGCCTATCTGGCGATCGATTTCTGCGTTATCAGTCATAGTGAACGACTCTCATCTTTACGTCATCTGTGGCCATGGGGAGGCACTATTTATTCAATGGGCTGATAAATAGTGGCCGGCCGGAATCTTGGTTTGTAATACCATACTAATTTGGTAGGGTATTATAATCAATACCAAACTGGTATTGATTGCTGAATTATGGGCGCGTATTCTATCAAAGTGGGCAGTTTATGACCAATAAAATTGATACTTTTACCCTAGATAAGAATGGCTCTTATTTGATGGCTGGAAAGTACGTATTTAGAATTAAGCCAAAGACTCTGATAGGATGAAAAGCATGAAGTTGAGTGAATTGATCAGATGTTAAGAATTGGTAAGTTAACCGATTATGGTTTGGTGGTCTTGAACCAGCTGGCGTTAGTGGGTGCGGTAAAGCAATCGACCGATGATATTGCGCAAGCAACGGGGCTCACTGTGCCGACGGTGCGCAAGGTGATGAAGGCGATCGTTGATGCGGGCCTTGTCATCGCCCAACGTGGCTCAAAAGGGGGTTATCGTATTGCGGTTGCACCTGCTCAAATTAGTGTATTGGATGTCGTGCAGGCATTCGAAGGCCCGATTTCATTAACGGAATGCAGTGCTGACGATAATCAGTGTGAAATTACCGAATCGTGTTCATTATCCAGTAACTGGACAGGAATCAATGACCTTCTATTAAGAGTATTGCGAGACATCACTCTTGATGACATTCGTCACCCTGAAGTTCAGGATACCCTTCATCACCAAATCGTTGATCAATTACAACGCATTCAGCTGGTAAACCTATAATTTAACCGATTATTACTCGTTAATTGGATACTCCAATTTGGTTGGGTGTGACTGATATGTACTCATGAATGTGCACTAGTCGACAAAAATATTAAGAACGAACATTTCAGCTTAAATAATGAGAACTAGGTTCTATTAACACTTGCTCATTAAGCGCATTATCATCACATATTCGCCAACCTTGAGACGATTATGTATCGCATAGTATTATCACTCATTACCGCTTTAACCTTTTCAATTAGTCTGTCTAGTCATGCTGCTGAGGCTGAGTTGCAGGGCTATGGTGCATTCAGCAACTTAAACAAAGATTGGATGCTGATGGCTCTTTATAGTGATATTGCTGATGATACTCAATCAACTAAGCCTCAGCGATTAGAAATTAAAATTGCGACCAAAAAGTTCAGCCCTCGTCGATTTCGTTCGCTTTGGTTAGAAACCTTTGCGGTTGAGCACGGCACAGATAAAGTCGAAGCAATGCAGGGTGACTTACAAAAATTCTTTAACATCGTTCAGGGCCCACTGAAAAAAGGGGATACCTTGATTATCGAACGTAGTGAGTTCGGCGCTGATATTAAAATCAATTATCATACACTTGCTCTGATTTCCGATGATTTCTTAGATGCTATGGTTCAGAGCTTGGTCGGTAAACATCCGCCAACACAAGCATTGAAAGCAGGATTGACGGGACAGGCAAGTTTACGTGAGCAAACTAACTTGGGCATTCGCTTTGATCGCTTAGAACCTACACTTCCTCGTATCGCTGAGATTTCTCGCTGGGGCAAGCGAATCCTTGCCAGTAAGTAGTACTTGTTCTTTTCTACCTCATATCGATGAGTCTTCAGGTATAATTCGCTAAATTTTTATCGAAATAATTGCTTAGAGGCTTTTTAGATTCATGTCTGATGACTATCTTGACCGTTTTGGTGGCATTGGCCGTTTGTATGGCGTTGAAGGTTTAGAGCGCCTACGTAATGCTCACGTCTGTATTATTGGCATTGGTGGTGTTGGCTCATGGGCGGCGGAAGCCATTGCCCGCAGTGGAGTTGGGGCGATTACCCTGATTGATATGGATGATCTTTGTATTACCAATATTAATCGTCAACTACCCGCCATGGATGGTAATACCGGTAAGCTTAAGATCGAAGCCATGGCCGAGCGTTTAAAGGCGATTAATCCTGATTGTAAAATTACCTGTCAAATGGATTATGTCACCAGTAAAAACATGCGCGAGCTGGTTCATACTGGCTTTTCCTACGTGATTGACTGCATCGATAGTGCAAACAGTAAGGCCGCACTAATTGCTCATTGTCATATCAATAAAATACGTATTGTAGTGACGGGGGCAGCGGGCGGACAGATAGATCCAACGCAAATTAAAATAATCGATGTGAATAAGTGCGCTCACGACCCTTTGATTTCAAAAGTACGCTCTATTTTACGCAAAGACTTCAGCTTCTCTCGTAATGCCAAACGTTACTATTCTATTCCTTGTGTCTATTCCACCGAGCAAATGACCTACCCTCAAGCGGATGGCAGTGTATGTCGGATGAAAACCAATGATGATTCCAGTACTCGCTTAGATTGTGAATCAGGGTTTGGCTCGGCGACAATGGTAACGGGGACTTTTGCTTTTATTGCGGCTTCTCGAGTTGTGAAACGCATCGCAGAAGGCGCAGGAAAAAAGTCTTAAAAAGGGATAACATGTCGAGCTATAATAAAAACAGTTAAGTGATTGAGGGTAGAGTGATGGCAGATCCAAGGTACGATATTTATTTCCGAGGTGAAATTTTACCCGGGGCTGAAGAGGCCAAGGTGAAAGCTGCGATTGCGAAAATCTTTAAAGCCGATGATGCTAAATTAGCGCTGCTATTCTCTGGAAAAGTTAATACGATCAAAAAAGCGGTGGATAAGACCACTGCTGCTAAGTATCAACAGGCTTTCAAGCAAGCGGGTGCCAAAGCGATTATTACGGCAGCTAAAGGCGAACTTGTGAAAAGTGCCGCTGTAGCTCCTGTAACACAAGCTTCTGAGACTAGCCCTAGCGCTGAGGCAAGCAAGGTAAAAGATTCAGCAGGCAACTGGGATGTATTACCCTCTGGGAGTGACTTATTAAAACCCGATGAGCGCCGAAATATTCCTGATGCGGATATCGATACCAGCGCAATAAAAGTCGTCTCTCCGTTTGCTGAAATCGAAACTGTCGAAAAAGCAGCACCACCGGCACCTGATACTAATCATATTTCAATTGCTGAAGTCGGTGAAGATATGAACCCTGATCGTCCCGCACCGGTGGCTGATTTAGAGTTGGATTTATCAGCATTTACGGTAGCAGAGCCAGGGGCGGTATTGGTTGATAAAAAAGAAAAAGAAATACCTAAGGCGCCAGATACAAATCATATCAAATTAGTCTAAAACTCGTTCAAATCACAGCTATAGTTAAGCTAAAGCTTTGCATTTAAGGTTTTATCTAAAGCATCTCTAATAGAGCGCTTCGGACAAAACTAAATGCATAAGCGGATTAACTTGCTGACCTGATGTGAACGATATGAAAAACAATGTTCTTATAACAGTTTCTTCAAATCTATTACTGCCTTTAATGCTTATCGCTTGCTCCAGCCAGCCGAGATACCAAGATGAGCTTACGACTTATCGCATGGTTGAAGATAAAGTCGCGATCTCTTATCTTGCCCTTGCTTTTCCTGTACATAAACCTCAGCAATTGGCCTTACAGCTGGCGTTAGTTAAGCATAAAACCCAAGCCGCAAATAAAGAGCGCTGGTTATTATTGCATCATGTTCCTTACCAGTGGTTATGGGTTGAGTGGCAAGGGGAGCAGTTGCATTTACTCGCGGCAGGGCCGTTTAACTCAGGCCAGCAAATTGCCGCTAAAAGAAAAATGTTGCAGCAAGGCATGGTTAATCTAACGTCTATGCCAGCCATTGCCTCCACGGTTACTAAAGACCTCGGCTCAAATGCTCTTGCCAAAAGAGAGCCGAATAATGAAGCCTATTCTAATTAAGCCCATCTAGATAACCCGCAGCGTCTTTTAATAAAACCTTGCTGCGGACAAAAATTCCATTTCCTCGTGCGATCTCTCGATCTTCACTATCAAAAACAACCGATTCAACAACCCACTGGCTGCGGTTTTTATTCACAACCCTTCCTACCGCACGCATTTTTCCTGAGCTAACAGGGCGTGTGATATAGGTGGTAAAAGAAGAAGTTAATACAAAGACGTCGTTTTCCAGCGAATTGGCGGCAAAAAATGCGGAGTCATCCAGCACTTTGAAATACACCGAGCCATGAACAGCGCCAGCAGAATGAAAGTAATCAGGGCTTAGTGCAATTTCGATCACCGCTTCACCTTCGGTAACGGTCATTTTAGGAGGATATAGTTTATTAATTGGGGCAGCCTGGTACATAGACTCAAGGCAACGATAATGCTGTTCAGAGGTCATCGTTTAATACTCAATATGTAATCTGTAAATAGGGAGTATTCGATATTAAAGGCTGGAAAAAAGAAGGTAAAGCTCATTGCGAAGTTTTACCTTCTTTGATTTCTATTTATTGTACTCGAGTAATTTTAATTCGGCTCGCCGGTTGATTAAATCGGTGCGCTTGCGTTAGTGATGAGCTTGCTAAGCCGTCATCCATGCTGACGACACCGCTATGGAAAACTACCTTGTTAACATCGTTCTCTCGGCTCGCATTAAACCCTTCACCATTGGCGGCGGGGCCTGGAATACTATCAGAGCTCTCACTATTCTCCTCTGTTCCAGAATCCCAAACAGGGCCGTTATAGGTTTGATATTGATTGACTTCAAGAGACGACAAATCGATATTTTTTTCACCGGTAAAACCATCGTTGGTATTGACCAGCATAGTGATAAGGCTGAGTTTTAAAGTATCAAGTTCATCACCAAGATTTCCTCCTAGGTCATGATCAAAATCGGCTTCAAGGCTTAGGGTAAATGCTTGGCTTGAACCGGGTAAGATAATACTGTCTCCAGACAGGGTATGGAAAACCGAGTTATAGCTTTGAGCTTCCTGCAATAACGTGCTATTTGAACCAGACTCTGCAAGCTCTTCTAAGGCGATACTGGCAGTCGTTCCTTCTGCAAAAAGCGTATAGGAATCATTATGCAGAACTAGTGCTGGAGGAGAGAGAGGTTGAGCATAGGTTAAATTGGTGACTTCAACTTTGAAGATATAATCCAAGCCATTATTGTTCTCTAAATTTGGATTTGAAGCGTTATCGGAATCGCCACCGCAGGCGGTTAATAATACCGAGCCTGCAATAATTGCTGTTGAAAGCAGAGATGTTGTTATATTCATGAAGCTCTCCTTACTTAACCGTAATTGTTATACGGGCAACTGGATTTAACCAACGGTGAGCGCTATTCGCAAGGTCACTAACCCCACCTTCATCATCATTATCCCCTAAAGTATTACGGTGAATATGAACCTTGGTATTACTTTCTGTCGTTGTAACACCAGTGCCCCCGGTGCCACATAAACCTCCAGGGCAACCTGGAATACCAGCAATGCCTAAAGCACCGCCACCATTAACAATTTCATCGTTCGCTTCGGTGCCCGCATCGTACGCATTAAGATTAATTGAATAAGTACCTGCTGTAGTCGGTATCTGCCAGCTATCTAATCCAACAAAACCGTCATTGGTTGGCAGCAGCATGGCGGTTAATGAAAGAAGGTTGTTCTCATCATTTGTTGACAGTTCTAAGGAAGTGCTTGCCCCTGGAGCTAAAAATCCTGGATTACCTTCAGCAAGCTCTGGGATAGTTCCTGCTGCGGCTTCGGCTGCGACAGGCTTGGCAAGTGTATTCGCGTTCGCTTGATCTAGAACTGTTTTTAACGGTACAGGATTTCCACCTTCTGCTTGGGTAGCTAATTCGGTACTCGCTTCAGTGCCTGCATGAAAAGCAAAAGTATTTTCATCGTGAGCCGCAATTAATAGCGGAGTAAAATAAATGCCATGGGTTAAATTACTGACGGTTATTTCAAGTTCTTGCGCAGCACTGCTGAAGGATGTCACGGCAATTGCGGATGAAAGTGCTAGTGTTTTAAATTTCATTTTTTATTATTCCATAATAGTGATCGAAGTGTGTGCGCACGATCATTAGTGAAGGTCAGAGGAAAATGGTTCCCTCTGAAAATAAAAAATATTTATAAAATTAAATTTAGAACTTTCTTAAAATGGTTTTGTCTTTATTGAAGGTTCAAGGTTTTTATTAGCACCAACTAGCAATACCCTCGGGGCGTTCAAGTAGCTCTTGTACATTCGCTTCCAGTATTCGATAACCCACATTGCCATAAAGTTTTTGGCGTCCATTATCGAGTAGGTAGGTTGGGCTGCCTTCAAGTTTAAATTGTTCTCGCATTTCCATGTCTGAACATAGTGCGGCAATGGCTAAGCCGTTATCTAGCTTTTGCTGGATTAAATCTATTGGTAATGAAAGTTCTTCAGCTAATTTTTGTAAAATTCTAGAATCACTTATATCGAGAGCATCTTTAAAAAAAGCACTGCGAATATTCCAAATTAGTTGTTGAAAATTTTCCGTAGAAATTTTATTTTCATTGACTAGCAACTGAACTGACTTTAAAAATAAATGACTATTGGCGGAAGATGCCGGGCGACAGGTTTTCCAGACATTAGGATTGATTTTTAAATGAGGAAATTGTTCGGCGACATGCATAACATGCTGGTTAAAGCCGTCAAACCCCCCTTTGTTTTTCCAGCCTTCCCCAATGCGTTTCTCTGTGTTTCCAAACAAGGTAATGAAGTGCTCATTGACCTGGATATCTTGATCAAACTGTTGATGAAGTTCGTCTAAGCGGATTTGAGCAACGTAAGCCCAAATACAAAGAACATCTGTAAAATAATCTAAGGTGATTTTAGCCATAATTGAGTGCCTGAATTGAGTGATTTAAAGATAACTTAATATAACTATAGAGGAATATAGGTGTGAGTCAATTAGCTTTTAACTTTACTGGCAGACTGTTGCGCTAGGCACTATGATTAGCAGCAAAGAAATTTTAATTGCATGGAATCATTAGGTCGTAGTATGAGTTCAGAAAATAAGTCTTTAGTTGAAAAGCATGTCGATCTTTCTTGGAATAAAGGGAAGTTTGGCTTGTTGCAGCAGATTGTAGCTAAGGGGTTTCGCTATCAAACGACCTTTAAAGAAGGCTTTCGCGATTTTGATGGTTACGTTGAGTATGTTGAAGATATTCGTCGCGCGGTACCAGATCTTGAAGTAACCATTGAAGAAATGATGGCTGAGGATGATAAGGTTATTACATTCTCGACATTTTGTGGCAGCTTTAATAAGCCGTTATTTGGTATGCCAGCCAATGGAAAAGTCATCGCTTTTTCAGCCGCATCTGTTTGGACAATCTATCGTGGAAAAGTCATTGAGCAAACGACCATGGTAGATCTTGCAGGCTTACAGAGACAATTAAATGCTTAACTTTGTTTAAGCTTTATTGATTCCTTTCTTGTAATTAATCGGACTAATCAAGCCTTTTGATTGGTCTTAATGCGTCAAAATTCAATTACATTCCGTTACGCAACTCTCTCATTTTGAAACAATATCTATTTATTTAGCTGGCATAATGCGTGCGCATTTTTATGTATCTTTTTAGGCCAGAGCACAATTCAAAATACATTGGCCTTGAAGTGCGATCACTATAAGTAGGTTTTCTTTGATGAATCATCGCGTATTAGTTGCAGCTATCTCTGCAGCAGTTGTTACACCGACAGCTATGGCTTCCGGTTATAAATTAAATGAGCAAGGTGCAAGCGGCGCAGGTAATGCGTACGCAGGACGAGCAGCAATTGTTGAAGATGCAACCGTCGTCTTTTATAACCCTGCAGGCATGGTGAAGTTAAAGCAGGCTGAATTTTCTTTGGGTGGTTCTTATATTGATCCAGTCGGTAGCTTTGAGTTAGAAAGCTATACCAATGGTGCGGGTAAAACGTATACGGCTGAAGATACGGGGCCTTACTCAGACGGTGGCAATTTCCTATCGAGCGCCATGATTCCTTATGCTTATTTTGCAACGCCTATTAGTGAAGACTTTGCGGCAGGTTTTGGTATTTTTGCGCCATTTGGTACCAATACCGATTACGCCAATGACTTTGTTGGTGGTGGATTTGCTGATCAGACTCAGCTTACGTCGATTGAATTTCAACCCGCGGTTGCTTATCGCTTAAACGATCAGTTGTCTTTAGGCTTTGGTTTAGATATCACCTATATGGAAGGTTTATTATCTAAGCAGGTTGATACAGTGCCTTATAACGAAAATCTTAAGTTCCTGAATGGTGGAGAAAACCCACGCCATGCCGGATTAGGGTTTGCTGAACTTACTGATGAGCAATGGGCTTCGAATGCAGGCTTTAATAATCATTACGAAGTGTCGGGTGATGATTGGCAGGTTGGCTATAACCTAAGTTTAATGTGGGATATCAATTCCGATATTACATTGGGTGTCGCTTATCGCTCTGAAATGGAGTTCAAATTAAAAGGTGAGTCTAAATTTGCACAAAAGGAAGGGGTGATGGGATTGACTCAAGCTCCAGCCGGTATGGGGATTCCAGAAGGTACCTATATTATCGCACCGGTTGATGGCGTAACGGGCTCTGTTCCTAACCAAGCCTCTGAAGTGCCATTAACGACTCCTCAGTCTTTAACATTAAGTTATGCACAACAATTAACGGAAAGAGTGCAGTTCGTTGCGGGGGCAACTTGGACTCAATGGTCTGTGTTTAAAGATTTTGATGTGATTTCAACTCAATCAACTCCAGGCATGATTGAATTGCTAGGGGGCTTAGGCGAAGGCTATATTGGTCACATTGAAGAGAATTGGCACGATACCATTGCGGTAGCGGTAGGTGTTAATTATCAATTGAACAATGATTGGTTAATTCGTTCTGGGTATGCCAACGATCAAAGCCCAGTTAGTAACTCTTATCGTACGGCTCGTGTACCTGATAATGACCGTGAATGGATCAGTGCTGGTTTTAACTATCGTATTAATAACGACGTTGATGTTGACTTCGCTTTGTCTTACTTGTTCTTTGCTGATACCAAAGTTGATGAATACGATCGTAAGCTAGATGGTCAGCCAAAAGATAAGTCTCCAAACTTGAAAGGGACTTACTCAATGGATGCCATGGCTTATTCTTTACAAGTTAACTATAAGCTATAAGTAGTATTTGACCTAAGATCAAAGGCCGATACTCAATGAGTATCGGCCTTTTTCTTTTGCGGCTAGCACATTAGCCCTGCTTCACATTCATAGTGATGTCTGCGGTAAATACTGTTTCTCCAGCAGTATCCTTCACTTTTATAGGGACAATCACGTCGCCATTAATGGTCCAATCTAAGCCCGTACCATCGGCGATTGCGACCAAGTCTGTTTTCGCCTTTTTAACATACTGAACCGTCATACCTGCGGGAATCCAGCGAGCTTTTTTCGGTATTGAAACATCGGTCATTGTGCCCCCTGCCAGCTCGGCCATATTGCACATAGCGATCGCATGGACTGTGCCGATATGATTTTGAACTCGACGGCGTTTTTTGATGCTGACTTGGCAAAAGTTAGGGCGTAGCTCGTCAAAGTTAGGCTTAATCGAGCCAAAATAAGGGGCGACTAGACAAACGGCCTTGCTGAAGATCCAGTTCCCAGCGGGTAATTTAGTTATTTTGTTGTACATAGCTAATGCATTCATAGCGATAGATCCTTGTGCTGTTATTATAGGAGAGCTGTAAATTAAAAGGTCTTGCACTGATGTTCGTGCATGTTGTTGATAAAGTGACCTTGGATTTATCTTTGCATAAGCATAAGGATATTTCTAGAATAATATTCTAATTTTAGGGTTTGCGGTATTATTACTGGCTACATGTAACATTGAATATAGTAGGAAGAGTTCGTCATTGTGAGTAAGCAGGTTGCTAAAGTACAAGTAAAGCCGCAGGCAAAAACGGAAGAAAAAAAGCGACAAATACTTTTAGTCGCTTTGCAGTGTTTTACTGAGCACGGTATAAGCGGCACCACGATCGAGATGATACGAGAAGCATCCAATATGAGTGTGGGCAGCCTTTATCACCACTTTGGTAATAAGGATAAGATCGCTGCGGCAGTATTTATCCAAGGGATGCGGGAGTTTGGTGATTTATTGCGGGAATACTTGGCAGAAATTGCACCGCAAAAAAAACTGACGGCCGTTGAAAAAGCTGAGCTCGGAGTGAAGGCCGTGGTCTATGCCAATGTTGATTGGATTGGATCAAACCCTGAATGGGCCCGATTTGTATTCCATCATAGGTCGATTATTGCGACAGCTGGCTCGGAAGCAAAGTTAGCGGGTGATATGCAGAGTTTCTATAAGTTATTGATCGCTTGGTTTAAGCCTTATGCCGGGCAAGAAATTTTTCGTCCGATCCCAATCGAGCTGATTTCGTCATTAATTACAGGGCCCTGTCATGATTATGCTCGGCACTGGTTAGCAGGCCGCTATAAAACCCCCTTGTTCCAACATCGTGAAGAGTTTGCAATAGCCGCTTGGAATGCGGTAAAAGCAAGTAATCCATAAATAATTATCAAGTTTGAGTATTGGAAATGTCAAAGAAGAGCATTGGCCTTGCGGGCTTAGCCGGTTTAACCGGAATGGGAAGTACGGATTCTCAATCAGAAGTTAATAGCGAAAATCATTCCGGCTCTGTTTATTCAACGGAAGTTGGTCGTACTTGCCCTCAATGCGGTAAAGCGAAGGAGCAGTGCAGTTGCTCCAATGAATCGGTACCAGAAGGAGATGGTACGGTTCGTATTCAACGTGAAACCAAAGGTCGTAAAGGAAAAGGCGTTACTTTGGTGAAGGGGGTTTTATTAGCCCCAACGGAATTAAAAAAACTAGCGAAAGAATTAAAGCAAAAGTGCGGTGTGGGTGGTGCGGTGAAAGATGGCATTATTGAAATTCAAGGGGATGTGCGAGATCAGTTGTTCGAAGAAATGAAATCGAGAGGATATACAGTAAAAAAAGCCGGTGGTTGATTGAGCGTCTGACGCTAAGCGCCAGACGTTTGCATGTCATTATTTATTTAAGAATATGACATTATTTATTCAATAACTTGCCACTATTTATTTAATAAATAGTTCACTAGCAAGGGCACAGGGCGTCCGGTTGAGCCTTTGTTTTTACCACCAGAATGCCAAGCCGTGCCAGCGATGTCTAAGTGAGCCCAAGATTGACCTTCGGTAAAGCGCGCTAAGAAACACGCTGCGGTAGTTGAACCAGCAAGGCGTCCACCGATATTCGCGATATCCGCAAAGTTTGAATCAAGCTGTTCTTGATAATCGTCTTCAAGAGGTAAGCGCCAAACCTTGTCGTGTGAGTCTGTTGCTGCTTGCTGTAATTCAGTAGCGAGAGATTCGTCTTCGGTGAATAAGCCAGAATTCACTGTGCCTAGTGCCATCATGCAAGCGCCAGTTAGGGTGGCGATATCAACAATAGACGCTGGCTTTAAGTTATCGATGGCGTAAGTCAAAGCATCACATAAAACTAAACGACCTTCAGCATCGGTATTTAAGATCTCAACGGTTTTACCGGAAAGCGTAGTGACCACATCGCCTGGCTTGCTGGCATTACCTGCGGGCATATTTTCGGCAGTGGTGATCATGCCAATGATATTGATGTTAGGTTTCAATTCAGTAAGCGACGTCATTGCCCCTAATACAGATGCTGCACCACACATATCGAATTTCATTTCGTCCATGCCGGCACCAGGTTTAAGGCTGATACCACCAGTATCGAAGGTAATGCCCTTGCCTAAGATCATGTGCGGCGCTTCATTCGCATCCGCCGCACCTTGGTATTTCATAATGATGAATTTACCCGATTCGCTTGAGCCTTTAGCGACAGAAACAAACGCCCCTGCGCCCATGGCATCAAGCTCGGCTTCGTCAATAATCGTCGTTTCAATTAATCCAGTTTCATCGGCAAGGGCTTGAGCTTGCTCAGCTAAATAACTAGGGGTGCAAATATTAGCAGGCATGTTGCCTAGGTCTTTGGCAACGGAGATACCACGACCAATGGCTTGGCCTTTTTCTAATGCGGCTTGTTCATCACTTGGGCCAGCCCATAAGATATTTTCAATGGCGTCACTATAGTCTTCGGCTTCGTGCTCAGGTTTGCTTTTCGTTTGATCGAATGAATACAGGGTATTTTCACAAGCGATGGCCGCTTGTTCTGCTTTCCACGCATTATCTTTACCAATAACAGGGATATCGCTCAAGAATAGAGAAGCTTGTAGAGCACCAGACTTTTTGATGGCGCTGGCGGCTGCATCGGCAATTTTGATGTAATTTTTTGCAGTGATGCCATCAGCGGTTTTACCACTACCGACTAGAATTAAACGTTGAGCGGTAATGCCGGGTACTTTTACAAGTAATAATGTTTCACCGGTTTTGCCACTGAAATCACCGCTATCAAAAATATCGGTTAAATATTGTTCAGCTGCCTGGTCGATGCTTTCAGCGGCGCTTGATAGCTTGCCTTTATCATCAATGCTAACAAGGATACAGCTTGAGGCTAGGTCAACCACCGGTGTTTGAGTTGTACTGAATTGCATTATTGGCTCCGCTTAGATTTTTATTAAAACAATTTATTTAAACAATCTGTCTATAGGTATAACGATAAAGTATAGATGGGTTCGCAAAGAAGGTATATCAAGGGCGATACTGGCCGATTTAGTGAGAAAGCTATACACTGCGTGCTTATCTTATTGCATATTTTTCAACATCGTTTTTTGTATTGTTAAAAGGTTTATCGTTTGATTATTTTTCGCTACTTATCTCGTGAGCTGTTTACGTCTATGGCAGCTGTGACGGGAATATTATTAATGATTTTAATGAGTAGTCGTTTGATTTATCAGCTGACGGCTGCGGCAGCGGGGAAAATTCCACTAGAGATTGTGTTCTTTACTCTACTACTGCGTATGCCTTCCTTTTTAGAAATGATCCTTCCGTTATCACTATTCATTGCCATTTTATTAGCCTATGGCCGTTTATATGCTGAAAGTGAGATGACGGTTTTAACCGCAACGGGCTTCTCTAATACGCGTTTATTAGGCTATACCTTATTACCCGCCGGATTTATTACCTTGATGGTGGCGTTTTTCAGCTTGTACTTGAGCCCATTAGGGGCGCAAAAAATGGAAGATTTATATCGTAAGCAAGCAACCATGACTGAGTTTGAACTGCTTGCCCCTGGGCGCTTTCAAAGCACGGATAAAGGCAGCCGAGTCACTTATACCGAAGGCTTAAGTGATGATAAAAGCCAAATGAATAATGTATTCATCGCCGATGGTAATACGATTTTATTGGCTAAATCAGGTACTCAGCAAGTCAATGCGGATACCGGATCACGCTTTTTAGAGCTGCATCAAGGTAAGCGCTTTGATATTGCTCCGGGTAAGTTGGATGTTGAAATACTCGATTTTGACCTCTACGGGGTTAAAATTGCCGGTGAGCAAGCAGAGCGGCGAAAGATAAAGAAGGAGGCGGTCCCGACCTCTGAATTATTTGGCTCTGATCTTGCCCGTCACGTTTCACAGCTGCAATGGCGATTTTCGCTCATAATTATGGTGCCTATTTGCGCCATGATTGCGTTTCCCTTATCGAAAGTGAACCCACGGCAAGGGCGCTTTGCCCGTTTATTTCCGGCCATTATTCTGTTTATGGTGTACATCACGTTATTGATATCTCTACGGGGAATGTTAAGTAAAGGCAATATATCCCCAGCGCTGGGGATGTGGTGGGTGCATGGGGTCTATGCACTGATTGGGCTGGGGTTATTGTTTATCCCCGAATGGAACCGTCGTCGCAAGATTAGGAGTTTGTAATGCATAAATTAGATTCCTATGTCGCACGTAATGTACTGATGGCGACCCTGGTCGTGATGATTGTGATTGTCGGCCTTGATGCGATCTTCACTTTAGTTGATGAGTTAGATAATTTAAAAGGTAACTACAAGTTAGCGGATGCGCTCTTATTTTCGGGTTTACGTTTACCGCGCCGAATCTATGAATATATGCCGATGGCTTGCTTAATTGGTTGCTTGGCTGGCTTAGGGTCAATGGCGGCAAACAGTGAGTTAACCGTAATGCGGGCTGCAGGAATCTCAATTAACCGAATTGTGATTGCGGTATTAAAACCGATGGCCGTATTGATGATGATTTCACTGCTCTTAGGGGAGTTCGTCGTTCCTTCATTAGAGCGAATTGCTCAAGCCCATAAAGCCGTTGCTCAAGGCGCTAGCGAGGCGCTGTCGAATAAAGGCAAAGGCTATTGGCACCGTGAAGGCAATACCTTTATGCGTTTTAATGCGGTAGAGCCCGGCGGTGTATTGCATGGTATTACCCGTTATGAGTTCACGGAGAAGAATGAGCTAAAGCAGGTTGTTTATGCACAGCGAGCAATTTATCAGCGCGCTTATTGGCAAATGGAAAACATCGTAATTACTCATATTGATGAAGGTGAACTTGAGCAGAGAGTCTGGCAAGAAAAGCAGGCCAGTGGGCGTTGGGACACAGAATTGACCCCTGAAAAATTGAGCGTAGTGATTGTGAGCCCACGAGATATGTCAATTTCAGGCTTGTATCAATATGCCAGTTATCTGGATGAGCAAGGGTTAAATTCTGATCGCTATATGCTGTCGTTTTGGCGTAAAGTTACTCAACCTTTGAGTACCTTTGCTTTAGTCATCTTAGGTATCTCTTTCATCTTCGGCCCTTTGCGATCAGTCACCCCAGGTTATCGAATCTTTAGTGGCATTATTGTTGGCATGATTTATAAGTATGCAGAGGAGCTTTTATCTCCTGCCAGTATCGTATTAGGCTTCGAACCAGCATTAGCCAGTATTATCCCGATCGGGGGGAGTTTTTTGTTAGGCATGCTATTAATGCGTAAGGCAGCCTAATTTACTTTTTCTGTTAAAAAGCTTAATTCAGCTCTAGCGAGCGGATAATAAAGTCTTTAGTATGAATATTTCGTATTTTAAAAAACTGGCAATAAAATAATAAAAGGCCGTTTTGTTCATGTTAGAGCTTTTCTTTTCTGCTGCTGGTGCCGGGGCGTGTATCGCCTTGATGATGTTAATCCTGAAAGATTTTTCTCATTCCATCGCTGCAAGGGCATTTTTAGTATTAATCTTTGGTGCTTTTGTTCACTTATGCCATAACTGGCTTCCCCCTAGTCTCTCTGCTCATGCTTATATGATTGAGAGTGCGACTCCCGCATTTTTCTGGATAAGTTGTCGTTTAATATTTCAAGAAGGTAAAGAGCTACCGGCATTCGGTTCGACTATTGCGGTTTATAGTTTCATTGCACCGATCGCGAAATACTTAATCACCTTTTATCTTGGTTACGTCCCTGATTGGCTGGAGCTTTTGGGGCGTGAAATTCCGCAATGGTTTGAATATGCCTTAATAATTATGGGGATCATTGCTTTATTGCGTGGCCGTGATGATGACATGGTTGAATCCCGTAGAAGGCTACGCTGGGCCATTATGGGGGCGGCAGGTTTATCTTTAGGCTGGGCCGTCTTCTCCTTTAATTTGAAATTTGGCTCCGCGGCTTCCCGTGTCTTAGCGATCGATGTGTCAATTTTGATTATCATCTGGTTCTTATTTAAAGGGCGTCGAGATATTTGGGGTAAAGAGCCTATTGAGCTTGATGAAGGCTCTCAATATGCACCTAGTATCAAAGAAGAGGTCTTTGATACTAGAGTTGCGTCGGTTGCTCAATCAGAAAGCTCACAGGACATTGAGGTAGCAGACTCAGTGCCGGAACAGGAGTCTGAGGCACTTCAGCACATGAAAATTATGATGGTTGAAGGCTTCTACCGACGAGAGAACTTAACTTTAAAAGATCTGGCTAAGGCCATGGCCTTGCCGGAATACAAGGTAAGGGCGGTGATTAATAAAGAACTTGGTTACCGTAATTTTAATGAGTTTATTAACGAATATCGGATTAAAGAGGCAGCCGAACGTTTGATTAATGAGCCCGAGACGCCTATTTCTAATATCGCATTAGATGTCGGTTATAGAACGCTAAGTTCATTTAATCGTGCATTCCGCAAGGAAAAAGAGACGACCCCAACAGCCTTCCGAGAACAATCGTGACGCATTTCAACCAATTACTTGGTCGATTAAAGTAATTGATCAAGCGCTTGGTTGATAAAGTCACTCCCTCTGCAGCCCTTTATTCATCAGCTTTTTAACGAATTGCACAACGATTGTAACGAACTCAACAGCGAAATGGATTTACCTATTGGTCAACAGTCGTTTTACTGGAGTTACTTCAGTGAACGTCGTTATTAGCACCTATAACATTAAACAACGCTAATCTCTTCGATCTTCCTTCTGAAGCCTAACTATAAAAACTATTACCCCTTGAATTAGGGGAGCTTACTTTTTGAGGCACAGATTAATGAAAACAAGTATTCCTTCAATGAAATTAGGTTTGGCATCAGCAATTGCTATTGCTGCGCTGGGTATGACGGGTTGTGGTGGTGATGATTCTAACGATTCCGCTGATTTAGATGCCAACCAAGCTGTTGGCGTTGTTGCTTCATCGCTCTTGAATACGGCAATTGATACTAAAGATGCTGATCATGAAACTGTGATTCCAGCAGGTGCTATTCTTCTTGATGCCGATAATCTTGCTGAAAGCGCTGCAGAAGCCTTTGCGAACATTAAAGATGGGGATGTTATCGTATTCCCAGCGGGTTATTACCATTTACCTGCTCAGTTGAAAATTACCGGGGATGTATTTGGAAATTCAGAAGATGGTCGCTTGCATAATATTACCATTATGGGCAGTGGCGTTAACGAAACCGTGCTTAATTTCTCTGCCTTAGAGAAGGGTAGTAAGGGAGAAACGAAAGGCGTTGATGGTTTGTTAATTTCAGACGTTGATAACCTAGTTATTTCTGACATTACCGTTGTAGAAGCAGGTAAGAACGCGATTAAAGTTGAGAATATTGATGGCTTGCACATGCATCACTTGGCGACTATTTGGGATGGAACGTTAACTAAAGAAAATGGTGCTTATGGTATCTACCCAGTTAACTCAAAAAATATTCTAATCGAAAATACCTTCACTCGTGGTTCTGCCGATGCGGGTGTTTATGTGGGTCAGTCGCAAAAGGTGATCGTGCGTAACAGTATTGCGAAAGAAAACGTTGCTGGTATGGAAATTGAAAACTGTGAAGATGCTGAGTTTTACGGCAACTTAGCAACAGGCAATACTGCTGGTTTATTAGTATTTGATTTACCGATTGGTAATGGTAAATACGGTTCAAACGTTCGTGTTTACAATAACGAAATGATCGCTAATAACGAACCTAACTTTGCTGTAGTCAGTGATTTTGCTGGCGGTGTTCATATTGCACCTCATGGCACGGGTATGATTATTCTATCTACCAGTGATGTTGAAATTTTTGATAATACCATTACCGATCACAGTAGCTTTGCCGTTGCTATTGCAGATTATGCGTTTGCAGAATCTCCTGAGAACTTAGCGGTTATGCCTGACTCACTTGTGGATGCGGGATTAGCACCACAAACTAAGTACCTATCAGTATATGAAGACGGTTATTCACCGACTGTTCGTAATATTACAGTTCGTGATAATGATATTAATAATGCGGGTTATGCTCCGGATGCTGAAAAACTAGGCGATTTTTTGTATTTGTTTGACAACTTTGTCCCTGATACACCTGAAGGTACCTTGCCGGCGATGATCTTTGATGGGGCTGGTCAAACCTTAACAGAAACGGGTATTGAGATTCCTGGTGTAGGCACGTTTCCTTTAGCACCTTATAACGTTGCCTATACTACGGATGATTATATCTGTGCCTACGATAATACCGATTCAACTGGTGCCACTGTTGAAATGGGTACGCCTTATAATCCGTTTGCTATTCAGGGGTGGAATGATGGTGATCTAACACCTAGCCCTGCAGCTTCTGATGCTGGCTTTACTTGTGGTCAATCTCGCCCCTCTTTGGCTAAGACCGTTGTGACTATTGGTGACGCGACTTATGGTTGTGGAACTGATGATACAACGTCTCCAGGTTGTACAGCTCCAGAATAATTTGTTGTATGTCAAATAACAGCGGCGCAATTGCGCCGCTGCATTTAAGTTTTGTTTCAGGTAAAAATTATGAATATTATAGGTAAAAGCAGTATTATCGCTTTTTGCTCTGTATTAGCTGCGTGTGGTGGCGAATCGAGTGATGATAACCAAGCACTTTGTGAAGCGACTCCCACAGAAGTAAATTGGGATTTATTGTTACAAGAGCAAGCAACTAAATTATCTGAATATAATTTATTCGAAAAGAGTTGTGATCCAACGGTAGCTCCAAATGTGGGCGGTTTCCCGTACGATTTAACCACGGGTCTTTTTACCGATTATAGCAGTAAGTATCGTTTTACCTTTATACCGCCGAATACCAGTGCAGCTTATTCAGAAAATGAGGTATTAGATTACCCAGTAGGCACTGCGTTAGTTAAAACATTCGCTTTACCTAAAGATACTTCAGTGCGCGGTTATAAAGCTGAAAGTAAGTTTGATGGCGAAAATATAATTGAAACTCGAATTTTAATTCACCGTGAAAACGGTTGGATTGCATTACCTTATGTTTGGGATGAAGACCGCAAAGATGCAACCCTACATATTTCTGGTAAAGCATTTGAAACTTCAGTCGTGCATAAGGGAGAGAGAAAAGATTTCACTTATGGCGTACCTGATATTCAAACGTGTAAGCAATGTCACCAGCTAACCAATACCGTGGGTGAAGGTGATGAAGCATCGACAGTGTCACGCTTTATGCCAATAGGGCCTAAGGCTCGTTTATTGAATCGTGATCTAGAATTTGATACTGGAATACAAAACCAGCTGGCTTATATGGTTGAGCAGGGAGTCTTAACCGGATCCCCTGAAGATCTATCCACGATCGATACTATTCCAGTCTTCAGTGATAGTACAGACTTAAGTAGTAAAACAAGTTCAGAATTAGAGGCATTAGCAAAAGGCTACTTAGATATTAATTGTGCCCACTGTCATCGCCGCACGGATACGAATGATGGTTCATTAAAAGATGATGGTAAGGCTGGTTATTCTGGTTTAAAGCTTGAGTATTGGCGTGAGCTTATGGGGAATGAAGTTGCTCATGGCGTGTGCAAAACCCCGATTGCTTTTACTGCTGAAGGCATTCCTTTTGATGTTTGGCCTGGGGATGCTGCAAAATCAGTGATTCCATACCGGATGGCTTTAGATACGGCAAAAAGAATGCCAGAAGTAGGTCGTGATTTAACCCATGATGAAGGTGTTGAGTTGGTTTCTGCTTGGATTAATAGCATGCCAGTAGAGAGCTGTGGGCAGTAAATTGTTAATGAGGAGATATAAAAAAGGGCGTTTATCGCCCTTTTTTTTCGAGTTTTTTAATAGCCTTGTTCTATGGGTAAGAGATGAAAAATTTTATTATTTGTTCTTTTGTTTTGTTGTTAATGGCTTGTCAGTGGCCAGCTAAGGAACAGGCTAAGGCACAGGGTGAACCTGGGCCTGAGGTCAACTGTGCAGCTAATCCAGGCGATATAGCGTGGCAAACGCTATTGACAGAAAATTGTAATCGTTTAAGTGATTTTGGTTTATTCGAATCGACAAGTAACCCTAGAGAAAATCCTAGGTCGCCAGGCATTGCTTTCAAGTTAGCGACAGGATTATTCACAGATTATGCCCATAAAGACCGCTTTGTTTTCATTCCTGAAGGGAAGATTATTTATCAGCCGTTAGCGGCTTTTGATTTCCCTATCGGATCGGTATTGGTGAAGACCTTTGTTTTGCCCGAGTCTAATCAAGCGGGTTCTTCGAGTGATATGATTGAGACTCGATTATTGATTCGGAGAGAGCATGGTTGGATTGGGTTACCTTATGTTTGGAACGATACTAAAACGGAAGCTTATCTTGTATTAACGGGTAAGGCGATTGAAAAGCAGATGACGGTTGATGGGGTAGGCAAGGTATTTGAGTATCAAGTGCCGAGTGTCGCTGATTGTAAAACCTGTCATCTGGTGCGCACTAATGAACTTAACAAAACAACTCCTATTGGCTTGAAAGCTCGACACCTAAATAGAAATATAATGGATAATGGCGAGGAAAAAAATCAATTATTAAGCTGGCAAGAAGCTGGCTTATTACAAGGCCTTCCTGATGACTTGAGCCAGTTGGCTAGTATTCCTATTTGGGGAGATGCGAGTCGAGAATTGCAAGATAGGGCCAAGGGTTATTTAGATATAAATTGCAGTCATTGCCATACCCCGGGTGGAAAAGGTAGCGAGTCTGGGATGTATTTAGAATATTGGCGAACGCCGGATTTATTTGATCATGGTATTTGTAAGCGCCCAGGTGGATTTAATGGCGGCGATAAAGGATTGGTTTACGATATTATCCCTGGGGATGCAGAGCAATCATTGATTCCTTATCGAATGTCTCTATTGGCGTCTGAAGGCGATGCGAAAGGGCAGATGCCTCCGCTGGCCCGCCATCTAAATCATGTGGAAGCGATTGAGCTGATAAAGCAGTGGATTGACTCCATGCCTTATCAAGAATGTGCCGAGCAGGGGAATTAATTCTTTTTAAAGTCTGGGTCAAATACAATACGAGTAAAAGAGGCGTGGTCATGCCACGTCTTTTCTTGCTTATCCCAAAGTGCCCACCAAAAGCCAAAGCCTGCTAGGCCAATTGAGAAAAATCCAATGGCTATGCGTAACATACATTGGCCAATTGAAAGCTGCTGTTGAGATTTTAGTTCATTGGCAATTCTTAACCCCCAAGCTTTCATGCCCAGAGTTTGTCTTTTTCGACGCCAGAAGGTCGAATAAAAAAAGAAGATAATAATGAAGAAATAGCTAGCGGCAATGGGTATCGGTAATTCACCTACAGGTTCGCCATTATTGGCAAGATGTGAATAAGATGGGATTAAGATAGCTGCTAATAAAAAACTAATGCCTAGTATGTTGAATAGGTCATAAACCATGGCGGCAAGTCGACGCCAAAGAGGTGCGGAGGGTAAATTGATATCAGACATAAAAATTTCAGCTTAAATATTAT
>ENA-OSET01000148-OSET01000148.1-sediment-metagenome-genome-assembly--contig:-NODE-148-length-79670-cov-144.888219_pt1 | contig 79670 bp, 86 predicted proteins | sample MGYA00237882_ERZ534229 | MGnify/ENA primary metagenome ERZ534229 (study PRJEB26408, sample SAMN06266212) | sediment metagenome | isolation source: Hudson Canyon methane seep mesocosm | place... | reverse complement strand
ACCCACTATAATTTCAGTATGAAACCCCGCAACCTAGTCTTCATCGACGCCGGTTATTCAACCATAGGCTGCGCTGTAATTGGGTTGGTATTGATGTTGTTTTAAGCAACAATCTCGCCTCAATAGCTTTGAGCTAAACCTGCTCAAAGGGAAAGCTATCTAAGCGCTCTACCCCAGTTGCCGTAACCAGCACCTGGGTTTCCAGCTTGATGCTCTCACTTCCCGCTTCAGCAATAAGGCTTTCTACACAGATCACCATATTTTCTTCAAACTGGCCACCATGAGCACCCGCGAAATCGGGGTGCAACGGCACTACAGGCCATTCATCTGCCATACCAACCCCATGGGCCGCCAATGAATAACGATAAGGTTGAAAATGAGCAGGGATTTGCCAAGATTTTTGGTTAAACTCGGCAAAACTTAGGCCTGGCTCTATTAGCGCCATATTATGATCGATTTGTTCCAGCGCAGCCGTATATAGCCGCTTTTGCTGATCCGTCATGGGGCTGTTGCCACAGGTCCAGGCGCGCGACAAATCGGCACAATAACCATAAGGCCCAATCATGTCCGTGTCTAAAGAAATCATTTGACCTTGCTGACAAACATAGTCTGAACATTCCTGATACCAGGGGTTAGTACGCGGCCCACAGGTAAGCAACCGAGTTTCCAACCATTCACCACCGGAACGAGCATTTTCGAAATGCAAGTGCGCCCACAACTCCTGTTCGGTAACTCCGGCTACAGAATGTTGATATATGCGTGCCAAACCTGCCTCACACACACGAATGGTCCAGCGCATGAGTTCAATTTCAGCGTCATTTTTTATGGCTCTAGCCGTTTCCATGAGTGATTGACCTTCAATCAAATCTAAACCATTAGCGGCTAACGCTTGCACCCCCATATGTTCTAATTTGTCGACCGCCAAACGTTGATTGCCGCCGCTGTATTGGCGCATTAGGCCGGCTATATCATGGCTCCACTGCTGTACCCGCTCGCCACTGCGATCACCTGTGGACATAAAGCTCCAAACCGTGGCATGGTGAACCTCATCAATGCCCTCAAGGCCCTCACACAAGTGGTGACAACCAGCAAACTCAAACATAATGACAGGCCCTTGGGCAAATACCAAGGCGTAGCGCGTGGCGTTATGCATGGTCCACACCTGCATATTAGATGAGTCTAGGCTATAACGAATGTTAACTGGGTCATAAAGTAACATAGCACCACAATCGTGCTTTATAAGCTGCTGCCTTACTCGGTTTAGGCGATACTCTCGGGCCTTGAGCAACACTGAGTGAGGTACAGGGCTCTTAAGGGGGACATCGGCACCTTCAGCATTAAGATAGGCCAGTTTGCGAGTATCAATCATATTAGACTTCCTGGTTTTGAGGCTTAAGTATCTGATTTAAAGCTTACACCTTGGCGTTCGATTGACCGTAAAAACCTATATTATCAGCCTGACTAAAGGCCACCCCAGGACGATCAAAATAGGACAATATGGCAATAATGCGGTCTTCTTCACCCACTATAGGAGAGACCCGATGCAAGGTATTTTGGCCGCAAGGACGCCTATAACAGTTCCTTTTTTACTGAGCACGGGGCTGGATATAAAATGCCCCAGTATACCTGTGGTGGCACCGACTGCAAAATAGGAGCCCTCATTACTCATTACCTGCGAGAGCCGCTTTAAAGTACGACCTGAAACCATAATTTTTGGCCATAAAATACAAGTTACGCGATTGTTGACAATTGGACGCTGCTCGCGTGACCCCAGCGGGATCCATAAGGTAAATAGATTCCAAACCAGAGGTCGTGGTATACCGCTCTAAGCGCTGGTTAAGTTGATTTTTTTGCCTGGCGCTCCAGACAATACCCCAATGACACCAAGGTCTTCTGTCAGCACACCCACTATGAGGCTTCGGAAGTGACTAGCTCGATCTTGGGTGCGTTGTTGCTCAGCTTGAATGAAGGCTTGATAGGACACAACGTAACTCACGCTTGCCAGTACCACAACCAGACCACTCAATAGTGCTAACCAGCGCCATTTTGCAGTTTTATCGCTACGCCTTCGCTGCTCAGCATGTTCATCCCAGCGCCAACCAACCCGCCACACCAATCATCATGGTACCAGCAATGCGGTTCATGAGGCGTACGTTGCCGCTTTTTTGTAACACCTTAACTAGGCTTTTGCCGCCTAAGGCGTACACCAATAGGGATATGGCTTCGAGGGTCAGTATAACGCTCAGCAGCGTCGCCATTTGTGCGGGCAAAGGCTGTGTGGCGTCAATAAACGGCGGCAACAGGGCAATAAAAAATGCCCAGCCTTTAGGGTTGGCTACTGCGGTGATAAAACCTTGGCTGGCCAATTGCCAGCAGCCTGTGTCTTTAGGCCTGCCATTAAGACCAATGGCCATTTTGCCCCTTGAGCGCCACAGCTGAATACCCAAATACAGTAAATACCCCCCTCCAACAGTTTTTAACACCACAAACAGCTCAGGGTACTGCACGATCAGAGCAGCGACGCCCACCACCACCAGTACCGCAACTAAACCTACGCCAATCAACTCGCCCAGCATCATCCATAGGGTTCGGCGTATGCCTACAGTCATACCCAAGGTAAGGGCTAAGGTCATACACATACCCGGCGTTACCGAAACAAAAAAGAAGGTTGGAATCAATGCCAACAGTAGGGTCGTGCTCATGAGTTACATCCATATAATCGCGTTAGGGCTGCGATAGTGAAGCCTCTGTAGGGCCTTGTCAATGCAAAGACAAGATGACTAAAATCAGTTACCATCGCGGCTCCCTATTACAGCACCGTCAAAGGCACTTGATATGCACCACATAAACCAATTTTTTCGAGAATTGTTTAACGAAATAGTGGCTGTATCTTGGCCCCTGTTTAAACTCATGGTGCCAGTGATTGTTATTGTTAAGGTGTTAGAAGAACTCGGTGGTGTCGCCCTCTTAGGCCAATGGCTGGGCCCGCTTATGGCGCTGCTAGGGCTCCCAGAAGGCATGGGGTTAGTCTGGGCAGCTACCATAGCCACAAACATTTACGGCGGTATGATCGTACTCTATTCGTTGCCCTTAGACACCCCTCTATCCATCGCTCAAATGACCGTTTTGAGTGGCTTATTGCTCATGGCCCATGGCCTACCCATTGAAACCAAAATTGCGCAACTAGCGGGCATGAGAATGCGTGCGGCCATCGTCATACGTATGCTCGGCGCGTTTGCCTTTGCTTGGTTGCTGCATGTGTTCTACGATCAAAGCCAGTGGTTACAAGAGCCTGCCCAAATGGTGTGGCAGCCAGACCCTATTGCGCCCGGTTTAATGCCGTGGGGGCTGGCACAAATCAAAGCTTTGGTGATGATACAAATTATCATTATTGTACTGCTATCCTTCTTGAAGGTCCTCAAAGCCATAGGGGTAGAACGAGTCATCCAATGGGTGTTACGACCTATATTAAAACTCATGGGCATTGGCAAAGAAGCCACCACTATCACCTTGGTGGGCATCACCTTGGGTTTGTCGTTTGGTGGCGGCTTGTTGATTAAAGAAGCTCAGGCAGGTCATGTCTCCAAAAAGGACATTTTTACATCTCTGGCACTACTGGGATTTTGCCATAGTCTTATCGAAGATACCTTATTGGTACTGTTATTGGGCGCCCATTTATCGGGGGTACTGTGGTTCCGCTTATTGTTCGCCTTTGTCGTCACCAGCGCCTTAAGTTACTGGCTCACAAAGGTCAGCCCAAGGTTCCAACAAAAACACCTAATTCGATAGCCGCCTTTGATTAGCCAAACTAGGCCAACAGTCTTTATAATAGGGTATGTTAAAGATATCCAACCGCATCACTATTCCCACCCACGAAATTGAGCAACAGTTTATTCGTGCTCAAGGCGCCGGGGGGCAGCATGTTAATAAGACCTCTACAGCGGTACATTTGTTTTTTGACATCCGCGCCTCAACGTCTCTACCGCCCTACGTAAAACACAAACTTCTGAATACGGCAGATCACCGTATTAGCGCTTCTGGCAAAATTATCATTAAATCTCAGGCCAGCCGGAGTCAGGATGCTAACCGGCAAACCGCGTTAGAGCAGTTAACCCAAGTGATCCAAGCCGCCATGGTTCAAGAAAAACGTAGAATCGCCACCAAACCCACCAAAGGCTCTAAAACTAGGCGCTTAGATACAAAAACTCAAAAGGGTCAAACTAAAAAGTTACGTTCAAAAGTCCATGGGGTCTGACGCCACACGGTACTCCCCCGCTGCCAAACTGACGGGTAATTTAATATGGCCTATTTGGGTACGATGAATACTAAGTACTGGGTTACGATAATGACCAAACATACGTTTGATCTGGTGATATCGCCCTTGTTTTAATATCACTTTGGCGGTAGTCGCGGTGGTAATATTTAACTGCGCGGGGGCCGTTGTTAAATCCTCAAAAGCAAAATAAATACCCTGCGCAAAACCGTCCACTTGCTCTTGGGTAATAGGATTAGCAACGGTAACCATATAATGCTTGGGTAGTTTAGTGTCTGGCTGGGTAATTTGGCGAGACCATTGGCCGTCGTTGGTTAACAACAACAGGCCTGTACTATGCAGATCTAGACGCCCTGCAATATGTAAACTCGCGTACTGCGCAGGCAACAAGTCCATCACCGTTTGGTGTTGCTCATCTTTAGTTGCGCTTAATACCCCGTCTGGCTTGTGCAGCATAAGGTAAATGGGGGCTTGTTTACGAAGTATCTGTTGTTGAACCTGGACTGTACAAAACTGGCCAATCAAGGCATCGCCATCACGGCAAATTTCGCCATTAACCAAAATCTGCTCTTGCGCCAGTAACAACTGAACATCACGCTTTTTACAGCCCAGTTGCTGGGCAATAAACTTATCTACTCGGGCCGCGTAAGAAACCACCAGAGTTAAATCCTAGTTACCAAGCGCCGCTTACCAAGTAACTGCTATAGGGCACCAACAGTTTCTTACCGCCATCTAAACTCACGTTTAACGGCGAAGGCATCTTTTTAGGTGGTCTAACAAACCAGTCTATCGCTAACTTACCGCGTTTTATATGTGCGCTTTGAGTCAGCATTTCGGATAATTTTTGGCCACCTAAGTCGTCATTTTCAGCAATGAAATAGTCGCCCTGCATTTGCACGTCGGCCAACGACTGCTTAGCTTTCGAAAGCTGCTTTTGCCACATCCAAGAGGCAATATTAGTACTTAAACCTGCACGCTTCACAAGTTGTGGGTACAAAGGTGCCATAAAATCAATGATCCAACCATCGGCTTCTACCCAGCAGTGGTAATTGCTTTCATTACTGGCTAACTGACCCGTCTGAACTGCTCCAAAGGTTAGTAGTTTGGCCTGTAGACCTAAATGAAACGCCGCTGTACCGACCATCGGCTGTGCAGCAACACCATAGTGACGTTTAAGGATCTGTGCACCATAGACGCTAAATAACAGACTTGCTTCGTGGCTTGCCACGCGGTCGCTGATAAGTAGGGAGTGAATGGTTGAATAGATACGGCGGTAATCGGGCAGTGTGATAAGCATATATGAATTCTAAACAGGTAAAATAAAAGCCCAAGTGTTTATTTTGTAACCTTGGCTAAAAATAAACATTTAGGCTTGCTGGATCAAATCAGATGTCTAAGCTATGAATAAACTTAGTCGTTGGTCCAACCACTAATAGACTTCACTTCCAAAAAGTCTTCTAGACCCCAAACGCCGCCCTCACGACCATTGCCAGACTGCTTATAGCCACCAAAAGGTGCACCGGCGGCTCTGGAAGTACCGTTCATTTCCACCATGCCAGACCGCAAGCGACGGGCCACTCTGTTAGCTTTATTACCGTCTTGAGTTTGTACATAGTTAGTCAAACCATAAACCGTGTCATTAGCAATCGCTAAGGCTTCTTCTTCGGTATCGAAGGGAATCATACATAACACTGGGCCAAACACTTCTTCCCGGGCAATTTGCATGTCATTGTTAACGTCGGCAAAGATAGTGGGTTTAACAAAATACCCTATCTCTAAACCTTCTGGCTTGCCTAGTCCGCCAGCAATAACACGGGCGCCTTCGTCGATACCTACTTTAATAAGGCCTTGGATTTTGTTGTACTGTAATTCTGAGACTACAGGACCAATATGATTGCCTGCCTCTGCAGCCCGGCCCACTTTAGTTTTAGCAGCCACCTGCATTGCAGTTTCTACCGCTTGATCGTAAATGCTACGTTCTACCAACATACGCGTAGGTGCGTTACAGGATTGCCCGGTGTTGTTAAAGCAATGCCTTACACCGCGTACAATGGCTTTTTCGTCGGCGTCTGCAAATACAATATTAGCGCCTTTACCGCCTAGCTCCAGGGCTACACGCTTCACACTGTCGGCAGCGTTTTTAGAGATTAAGGCACCGGCACGGGTTGAGCCAGTAAACGACACCATGTCGACATCTGGATGACTAGTGAGCTGAGAACCTACACCCACGCCGTCGCCGTTAACCAGGTTAAATACACCTGCCGGAATGCCCGCTTCGTGTATCATGTCGGCAAACACCAGTCCTGACAAAGGCGAAATTTCAGACGGCTTAAGTACCATGGTGCAGCCCGCAGCCATAGCCGCAATGGCCTTTAAGGTCACTTGGTTCATAGGCCAATTCCATGGCGTAATCAAAGCACAAACACCAATCGGCTCATAGATGATTTTATCGTTTGGCGCTCGGTCACTCAAAGGCCGTTCAAACTCAAACTTATCTAATTCACGCAATAATATTTTAGTATGCCAAATACCTGTGCCCACCTGAGAGACATTAGCCATGTCGATCGGCGCACCCATTTCCTGGCTAATGGCTTGACCCATTTCGCTGGCTCTTGCCTGATAGATTTCAAGAAACTTTTGCAATAAGCCTAAACGCTCAGTTTTGGGGGTTTGGCTCCAGCTATCAAAGGCTGCTTTAGCGGCTGCAACTGCAGCATCAGTATCGGCCGCGCCACCCACAGAAATAGTTGCACAAACCTCTTCCGTAGAAGGGTCTATCACGTCTAGGTCTGTTGCGGCCAAAGGCGCAACCCAAGCGCCGTTAATGTAAAAATTTTTAGTGTCGATCATAATATAGGTCTCAAATAAATCTAGTTAATCAGACCATTTGCTCTGGGCAAGTGGTCTATATTCCTGTAATCGCTGCAATAACTTTGTGGGGTCGTCATCGACGATTAACAACTGTAAGTGTTTAGGCTTAATAAAACCAGCCTGAACTGCTTGGTCAAAAAACGCTAATAGGGAGTCATAATAGCCGTTAATATTGAGCAATCCAATGGGTTTTTGATGAAATTCAAGTTGCGCCCAAGTCAACACTTCGGTCAGTTCTTCTAGGGTGCCAAAACCACCGGGTAAGGCAATACATGCTCCCGCTAATTCAAACATCATGGCCTTGCGGGTATGCATGGAATCAACCACATGCAATTCGGTCAATCCTGCATGGGATACTTTGTGAGCAAACGACTGCGGAATGATGCCCACTACCTTTTGACCACCAGCTAACACCGCATCTGCAACTTGCCCCATCAACCCGACTTGAGCGCCACCATAAATCAACCCCAAGGAACGCTCACTAATGGCATCGCCTAAGGCTTTTGCGGTGGCCATGTAGACTGGATCTTGACCCTTGCTTGAACCACAAAAAACACAAACGTCTTGCATCTATATTCGCCTTTCTACTGCATTAATATATTATTAGATTATACGCATGTATTGATAATGTACAGCTACTGATTGACATCCTGCTATGATGTCTACATTGCCTATCCAGCCATTATAACTGGAGCCTTAACAAGGCTACCCACACCACTGTAAAGCACGAGGAGTCACTGAAATGGATTTTAATAATCATTATAACCGCATAGCCGTGGCCCTACACTGGCTCATGGCCATAATGATTGTCTTATCACTAGTAGTTGGCAGCCAAGTCCTTGAACCCATGTCCAACGCCAACCCAGACAAACTCTCATTGTTACAAGGTCATGCCATAATAGGCCTCATCACCGGCTTGCTGCTGATATTACGTTATCTAAATATTAAACTGCGCGGCCGACCAGAGCCCGCCAACTGCCTACCCATGATTTAACATGCCGCCGTAACGGAAATCTCCACCAATAGTGCAGGCCTAGCCATTGCTGCTTGCACGCATGCTCGGGCTGGCGCGTGACCCTCGGGCACCCATGCATTCCACACTAAATTCATGGCTGCAAAATCATCCATAGTTTTGAGGTAAATGGTTGCACTTAACATACGGCTCGAGCCAGAACCGACGCTCTCCAACAAGTCATCTACTTTGGCCAACATGGTCTGAGTTTGCTCGGTAATATCGGTATTGGCATCGGCGGCCACTTGGCCACATAAATAAGCGACGTTATTGTGAACCACAACCTTACTGGTGCGTTCGTTAGTTTGATGACGGGCGATGTTCATAAGTTAACTCCCAAAAGGTTGATGATAAAACTTAAGCCCATGTTTTTGCAAATATAAATCAATATTTTTGATAACAAAGCGGCACTGCTATTGACCCTATTCATCGAGCATGTCATGGTCACCTTAAGTCTCCACCACACCCTAGATTCATGCAATCGGAACCGGCATCATGTCCCATCTATTTAGCCCTCTCACCATCAAAGACATCACTTTACGCAATCGTATAGGCGTTGCACCCATGTGCCAATACAGTGCCGTTGACGGCGTAGCGCAGACCTGGCATATGTCGCAGTTGGGCTCTAAAGCCGTAGGTGGTGCCGGTTTAGTGATTACAGAAGCAACGGCAGTGTTACCCGAAGGACGCATTACCCCTGCCTGCATGGGACTATGGAATGACGTTCAAGTAGAGGCCCTCAAGCCGATTATCAAGTTTATAAAAAGCCAAGGGGCCGTTGCCGGTGTTCAATTGGCGCACTCTGGCCGTAAAGGCAGCAGTGCGCCCCCATGGTTAGGTGGGCAACAACTCACCGACGCCGAAGGCGGCTGGAACACCATAGGCCCTACAGACGCACCCTTCGACGATGACGGCACACGCCTGTGGAAAACCCCAAAACAGATGTCCCGAGAAGACATTAACCGAGTTCAAGACGGCTTTGTGGCTGCTGCGGGCCGCGCCGTGGAAGCGGGCTACGAATTGTTAGAAATCCACTGTGCCCATGGCTATTTGTTACACAGTTTCTTAAGCCCGCTGGTCAATACACGTTGCGACGGTTACGGCGGGGATTTGCGCGGCCGAGCTCAATTTTTGTTGGAAACCACTAAAAAGGTAAGAGCCGCTTGGCCCCAAGGTTTACCCTTAGCTGTCCGTCTTTCTATGACTGACTGGGTGGAAGGTGGTTTAACCGTACAAGACAACATTCAAGTGGCCACCTGGCTCAAAGACCTCGGCGTAGACTTAGTGGACTGTAGTTCAGGTGGTGCAACACCCGCTGCTCGGGGTTCTATAAACGGCGGCATTGCACAACAGGTGAGCATGGCTGAAAGCGTACGCGCAAGCACAGGCTTAATGAGTATGGCAGTAGGAGAAATCACTCAGGCCGATCAAGCAGAAAACATTATCGCTGACCGCCAAGCCGACATCGTCTTACTGGCCAGAGAAATGCTACGCGACCCATACTGGCCCACCCACGCAGCACAGCAATTAGGTGTTGAAGTGTCTGAAGTAATGCCGCCGTTACATCAATTTTTTATTGGCCGTTAAAAGCGCCTAATGTCAACTTAAGCCTTAAGCCCTAAGCACTGGCCGAGTCAGGCACGTTGGCCCACCTTCACAAGCAATAATACATAAGGCATCACCAGCAAGAGATCATGGCACAGCTCTAACCGAGACCCAACAAGCTATCTCTACTGCCTCTCAACACACCTCAAAACAAACCGCATTGACTGGTATGATACGCTCTGAAATGGAATTAGAAGCCCGAATTGTGGGCTTCTTCGATGAACACTTAAAAGGCCTTTAGCCCATGTTATTGCAACAATTTCAAGATTGTCCGGCCCTTTGGATTTCAAGTGCAACTTTTTTGAGCCTGCTGATAGGTAGCTTCTTAAACGTGGTTATCCTACGTTTGCCCAAAGCCATGGAGCACCAATGGAAGCAAGAGTGCAGAATGTTGCTAGCATTAGATGAGCCAAGCGAGTCGCTCACTCGCCCAGCTTTAGCCGCCATTGCATGGCCCAATTCCCATTGTCCCAGCTGCAAAACCCCACTCAAAGCCTGGCACAACATTCCTCTAATTTCTTACCTGCTACTCAAGGGCCGGTGTGAGTTTTGCAATTTACCCATTAGCCCACTCTATCCAATGGTAGAACTACTTACAGCCGTGCTAGGTTTAGCTGTAGCTTGGGTGCTGGGTCCAAATTGGCAAGGCGTAGCAAGCTTAGTGTTGGTGTATATATTGGTGGCCATGGCTTTTATAGACCTAGACCATAAACTGCTACCAGACCAGCTCACTTTGCCGTTAATGTGGCTGGGGCTAGCAATCAATGCGTCAGGCATTTTCACCAGCTTACAAGACGCCTTTTGGGGCGCTGTAGCAGGCTACATGAGCTTGTGGCTGGTGTATTGGGGGTTTCGTTTAGCCACGGGTAAACACGGCATGGGCTATGGCGACTTTAAACTGCTTGCTGCCCTTGGGGCTTGGATGGGCTGGCAGGCATTACCCATGATTGTGTTGATGGCGGCAGTTGCAGGCATTGTGGTAGGCCTTGTTTTACGCTTGAGAAAAACACCTACAGATCCACAGATGCCCTTTGGGCCATATTTAGCCGTTGGTGGTTTGGCTTATCTACTGTGTGGCCAACAGATATGGGGGCTATTGAACGCTGTGTTTTGACCCTAATAGAAATACAGCCGATTGTCTGGATCGGGGTATAAGTGCGCGACTTGATCGCCATAGCCATTAAACAATAAGGTAGGTTTACGGCCTAATTGACCAATCACCCGCTCTGTGGCTTGAGTCCAGCGAGGGTGATCAAAACGTGGATTAACATTGGCATAGAAGCCGTATTCACGATCATTCTGTTTCCACCAAGTATTTTGTGGCATATGCTCTACCAACTCTATTTTGACAATAGATTTAATGGATTTAAAACCATACTTCCATGGCACTACCAAACGTATTGGAGCGCCATTTTGTTGCTCTAAGGTCTTATCATAAATACCTGTGGCCATAAGAGTAAGGGGATTCATTGCTTCAGCAATGGTCAGGCCTTCAACATAGGCACCACCAGACCAACCGGCATTGGGCATTTGTTGGGCATCATTTAAGGTAGTAAAGCGCACAAACTTGGCCTTACTATTGGGTTGCGCAGCACGAATGATGTCGGCCAGTTTAATGCCGTTCCAAGGAATCACCATAGACCAAGCCTCGACGCACCTAAATCGATAAACGTGGTTTTCAATGGCGTACTCACCTTTGATTTCAGCAATGTCATATAGACCGGGCTTATCTGCACCTACACCTCCAATATCAACAGTCCAGGGAGACGTAATTAAGCTTTTGATGGCCTTGGATGGATCATCTTTGCCATAGCCAAATTCATAATAATTGTTATAGTTTGTAATAATATTTAACGGCGTAGGCTCAAGCACTTCTGGAATCAGCTCCGGCATTGAAGCCAGAGGAGGGAATGGCTGTTTAGCCTGTTCCTGCTTTTGTAGCAACAGGGCATACCCCTTGTCCACTGCAGGTAAGGCCAACACGGCTAAACCTGCAGCGATCAACCTGCGACGCTTGTTAAATACCATTTCTGAAGTGATTTCCGATGATTTAATGAGCATGGCGATACCTCCAAAGTAAAACGGCAACTAACACACAACCTAGTAATAACGGTTCCAGCACGTCGGACTTTTGGGCCATAAAAAAATGCGCCATAACCGCAGCAATGGCAATATACGTAAGGCTATGAAGACTTTGCCATGACCGGTAGCCCAGCTTCTTAAGCCCCCACCGATTAGACGTCGCAGCTAAGGGCAAAAGTAAAACAAAGGCTAAAATACCCAATAAAATAAATAGGTTGCCTCCAATTTCGTCAACCATAAGCTGCCAATCAAAGGCAAACTCCAAGGCAATCCAAACGACCACATGCACGCTAGCGTAAATAAAGCCCCATACGCCTATATTGCGCCGCAAGGCTAGGTGGCGCTTAACCCACAGCCAGCGCTGGCTCAAAGGTGTAAATAGGAGGCTAACAAGTAACAAATAAGCGCCATAGCGGCCGGTAAAACTGCGTAAGTCCGAGACCAGATCGGGCCCCATAAGGGCATCATAAATGCCCCACATTAGCGCCAGACACAATGCTATATTAAGCAAGTGCTTACGGGATGATAGCGGTAACACTGTGATCGTCATAAGGACGCCTTTACGTAGACCTGTCTGACCTAAACGTAGCAGTTTAAGATAAACAATTCAGTTTCTTGACCAAATATTACTTTAGCACACCCAATAACCAAGTGAAGTCTTTGCTTGACCAGCACCAATTTCCATAGGATTATCAAGTTAATTGGCGCTCTAGCAGCGTCACCGTCGGAATCACCTCTCAGTATTAACCAAAACACAAGCGCAGAATTATTGTATTCTGGCTGAAACACCATAAACACACAGGACAAAAAGGGCACACCTTATGTTTGCACGCGAAAACCTTGCCTATGAAGCCATAAAACTGCCAGAGCGGCCCCACGTCAGTGACGCGCAGATGCAACAAACCGCATTAGATTATTACCACACCATGAAACAGCGGCACTCAGTACGGGATTTCATCGGCCGCGAAGTGCCCACCGCTGTGATTGAACAATGTATTCGCACAGCCGGGTCGGCACCCAGCGGCGCCAACCACCAGCCATGGCATTTTGTCGCCATCCGCAACCCCAACATCAAGCACCAAATTCGCTTAGAAGCTGAAGCCGAAGAAGAAAAGTTTTATGCAGGTGGTGGCGGTGACGAATGGATAAAAGCCCTCGAACCCATCGGCACCAATGCCGACAAGCCTCATTTAGACATAGCGCCGTGGCTGATTGTGATTTTTGCCCAACGTTATGGTGTATTCGATGACGGCACCCGCTTCAAAAATTACTATGTGCCAGACAGCGTGGGCATTGCTACGGGGTTTCTCATCTCTGCATTACATCATGCTGGCCTGTGTAGCCTAACGCACACGCCTAATCCTATGCGGTTTCTCAACAAACTACTCGATCGCCCTGATCACGAAAAAGCCGTAATGATCTTAGCCGTAGGCCACCCATCGCCCGAGGCCACCGTACCCGGTGTAGCCAAAATAAAAAAGCCATTAGACGAAATTCTCACAGTGGTCTAGATCATATCAACCCGCCAACGCCAACTCAGACGCTATAGCCGCCCCCAAGCGTGCATTATTGAGCACCAATTGAATGTTTGCTGCAAGGCTTTCGCCTTGGGTGACTTGAGCTATTTTTGACAGCAAAAACGGTGTACTTTGTTTGCCGTGAATGCCCTGTTTTTGCATTTCTACAATAGCCTCGGCAATCACCTTTTCAATTTCATCGGCATCCATGGCGTATGCGTCTGGAATGGGGTTGGCAATCACAACCCCTCCCGTCAGACCAATACCCCACTTAGCTTTTAAGGCTAAGGCAATACTGGCCGCTGAATCCAACTTGTAGTCCACTTTAAAGTCGCTGCTTTGGGTATAAAACGCGGGCATTACCTTGGTTTTATAACCTATCACCGGCACACCTTGGGTTTCTAGGTATTCTAAGGTTAAACCAATATCTAAAATCGACTTCACTCCCGCACACACCACGGCTACCGAAGTGCGAGCCAGTTCTTGTAAGTCAGCAGAAATATCCATCGTATTTTGCCCATGACGGTGCACGCCGCCAATGCCACCCGTAGCAAATATTTTAATGCCGGCCATAGCTGCAACAATCATGGTGGCAGCCACGGTAGTAGCGCCGTCGAGCTGCTGCGCCACCATAAACGGCAGGTCGCGGCGGCTGGTTTTAATGACCTCAAAACCACGTTTACCTAGGTGCGTGATTTGTTGTTCATTTAAACCCACCGTTAAACGGCCATTTAAAATGGCAATGGTGGCAGGTTCCGCACCATTATCTCTTACAGTTTGTTCTACCAATAATGCCGTTTCCACATTTTGTGGGTAAGGCATGCCGTGGGAAATGATGGTGGATTCCAGTGCGACAACAGGCTGATTATTGGCCAAAGCTTGCTCAATGCGTGGGTGTATATCTAAATACGCGTTTAGTAAAGAGGTGTCATTTGGCATGGGCATTCCTTTAACATGCGTTGTACTAATTCAGGGCTGAGTTGAGGGTTAATGGTGGTTTGACTCGACATGGTTATTTGCGCGCAGGCAAGGCCGTAGGCCACTCGAGCTTCTGCATCCAAGCCCTGCATCCAGCCCGCACAAAGCGCCGCCATCATAGCATCTCCAGCACCGTTACTATTGATCACTTTAGGGGCTTGAGTGTGATCGCCCATCGCCATCACAAACTGCTGCTGTGGCCCACTGTACAGCACGCCGCGGGCACCCAAACTTAAGTACAAATGCCTTACACCTTGCTGTGCAAACCAATCGGCAAGGCTAATGAGCTGAGCATCAGATGGTGTTGAACCAAAGCTTGTGCCCGCAATGGCCTGGGCTTCGGCCAAATTCGGTTTAAGGCTATGTATTTGCTGCAGGTGCGGTTTAATACGCACGGCTTTAGCCACAGAAACCGTATCTACAAACAGCGGTTTATCGGCTATGGCACCACACAGGTACCTCAAACACTCAGCGCTTAAATTGGTATCCATAGCCACCAACCCTGCTGCGCTAAGGTGATTTAAATGAGGTTTCAATTGCGCCTCACCAAAACCATCGATCAAGCTCATATCCGCAATAGCAACTTGCATCTCACCGGCTTCATCAACAATCGATAAATAGGTGGAAGTGGTCTGCTTTGGCAACACCGCCACGGCTTGGGTTTCAATCCCTATGCGTCGGCAATGCTCTTGTAAAAACCAGCCGTTAGCATCATCGCCCAACGGCGCCATTAACCAACAGGGTTGGTTTAGCCGGATTAAATTTTCGGCAATGTTGCGGCCCACCCCACCTGGGCTACTGGTGACATAACCCGGGTTTGAGGTAAACCCAAGCAGCGAATTGCTAGGCGAACCTAGCAAGTCCATATTGGCGCCGCCAACGACGACACAATAAGCCCCTATACAAACTCCGCGTGGGTATCGGCCTGCTGGCAAATAGCCAGCGCGTCGCCTAAGGCAACCGCTCCGTTCATTAGGGCGCGTCCAACTATGGCACCTGCAATGTTGGGTAACAAGCGCAAGGTAGAAATGTCATCGAGTGACTTCACCGCACCGCTGGAAATGACAGGAATGTGTAATTCATCCACCATTTGCGACGTCATGGCAAAAGTGGCTTCTGGATGATCATCATCTAAGTCGATGTCGGTATAGATAATTGCAGCCACGCCATGATCTTGCAAATCTCTGGCCACCTCTAAGGGTGTGTAGATAGTTTCTTCGGTCCAACCATGAACCATCACCTTGTTCTGCCGAGCATCAATGGAGACCACCACCTGGCCTGGATAATGATTACACAGCTCGTGCAAAAAATGCCTGTCTTCAATGGCAGCAGTGCCAATAACAATCCGTGAGGCGCCGTGTTCGAACCACCAGCGTGCGCCTTCAATAGTGCGAATGCCACCGCCTACTTGCACAGGCACATCCACTTTATCAATGATTTCTAATACCGCTTTGTGGTTATCGTGTCCACCACGCATGACATTGTCCAAGTCCACAACGTGCAGCACATGGGCGCCCTGGGCAACGTATTTTTGGGCGGCTTCGAGGGGCGACATATCATACACAATAGGGTCGCCCATGTGGCCACGGCGTAAGTTCACGCAACGACCATTTTGGATTTCTATATCTGGATAAATAACCATCACCGAACTCCTAATTATTATTGTTTTTACAGCATACTCCGCCGCCAATAAAAATCCAGTTTTTTCAACAATGACCAGCCCAGCAGTTAGCCGACGTGTGTAGGCAGAGTATTGAGGTAAAGCATAGCCACAAACGCAGACCAGGCCGTCACCGCAAAACCCAAGACTAAGGGCAGTACAGTGCCGTCATAAGACATACCAACCCACAGACCAATGGGCACCGAAATAAGGGTAGCGCTGGAGCCAACAACAGAAGCGCCCATGCCGGCAAGTTTGCCTAATGGCTCCATAGCGAGGGCATTTAAGTTGCCAAAACGAAATCCAATGCCAAAAAATATGATGCTGCATAACGCCATAAAGGCGCCTAAACTCGGGCCTTGGGCCAAGCTGTGTGCGTACAAATAGAAAGCCAAACACGCACTACCCGTCATCACATTGGTGATCTGCACCAATCGGTACATACCAAAACGCAGCACCAATTTTGCATTAAGTAACGAGGCACCAATGGTTGGTAATGCCAACACAGCAAAATAGAAAGGGAAGGCCTCACCTACACCATAAGTCTGCTGGAAAATTTGTTGGCTGGAGCTCAGATACCCCATAAAAGCGCCAAGTACTATGCCGGAAACCAAGGCATAGCCCGTAGCAATGGGGTTAGCCAACACCTGAAGCATAGTGGACCAGAGTTTTTTGGGGTGAAGGGATAAACGGTTTTCTGGTTTTAGGGTTTCGTCTAAACGCATCAACACCCAAACAAACATGATGACTGCAATCACCACATACAGGCCAAATATCCACTGCCAAGGGCCAATTAACAAGACCCCCTGCCCTACCAATGGCGCCATAATCGGCACGGCCATAAACAAGGTCATGGCAAACGACATAATACGCGCCATGGCTGGCCCGCTATAACAGTCTCTAACTAAAGCTACTACCATAACCCGTGGCCCAGAAGCACCAAAGCCCTGTAAAAATCGACCTAGCAACATGGTTTCTAGGGAGTTCGCATTGGCGCTTATAAGGCTACCCACACTAAAGATAGCCAACCCCAAAAAAATACTGCTCCTACGGCCATATGTGTCAGAAATAGGGCCATACACCAGTTGCCCTAAGGCATGACCAGCAAACACAGCCGTTACTACCAGCTGAATGGCATTACCATCCACTGAAAAGTCGCGCGCCATAAGGCCTAGGGCTGGCAACATAGCATCTGTAGTTAACGCCACCATAGACATTAACGAGGCCATTATTATGACAAACTCGCGCTGGCTAATGCTCATGAGGTTAGCCTGCCATTAAGTTAGGCAGCCATAACACTAAACCAGGCAAAAGAATTAACACCATTAAACGTACGATATCCACCATCCAAAACGGCGTGACCCCACGGAAAATGGTGCTAAGCTTCACATCGTCCAGCATGCTCTTAAGTACAAATACATTGAGGCCAACAGGGGGCGTAATGAGGCTAATTTCGGTAATCACTACCACAATAATACCAAACCATATGAGAGCCAGTTCCGGGTCCATTAAGGCTTCTGAGTATTCGCCTAAATCTAACCCTAGCACCAGCGGATAAAACACGGGCACCGTCAGCATTATCATGGATAAACTTTCCAACACCGTGCCCAACACCACGTACACCAACATAATAAGTACGATCACAGCGATAGCTGACAAGTCGAAGGATACCACCCACTCAGATAGTAACTCTGGCAAGCCTGCAATATTAACGTAGTTAGAAAAGATTTCTGCACCAATCAGAATAACAAAAATCATGGACGTAGTGCGTGCACTTTCAACCAAGGTTTCAAACAGTGCCTGCCAGGTTAGACGCTGGCGAATTAAAGCAATAAAGAAAGCACCCGAAGCACCAATACCGGCCGCCTCTGTAGGCGTAAAAATACCACCGTAAATGCCGCCGATCACCAAGCCAAACAGCGCCAACACGCCAGACACGCCCCACAGGGCTTGCAAACGTTGGGGCCAACCAAAGCGTTCGCCACGTGGGCCTTTTTCGGGTTTCAAAGTGACGGTCACCAGCACGGCAACCAAATACAAAATCACACCCAACAAACCTGGCAAAATACCGGCAATAAATAGCAGTCCAATATCGCTTTCGGTCATGATGCCAAAAATAATTAAAATTACACTGGGCGGAATCAAAATACCCAGCGTACCACCGGCTGCAATAGAGCCTGCAGCTAAACCTTCGTCATAGCCATATTTTCTCATGGGTGGCATAGCCACCTTAGACATAGTGGCAGCCGTGGCTAAACTTGAGCCACACACCGCACTAAAACCACCACAGGCCACCACAGTGGCCATAGCAAGGCCACCACGACGATGGCCTAAAAAGGCATTGGCTGCCGTATACAGCTCGTCAGACAAGCCAGCACGGCTGACGAAATTGCCCATTAAAATGAATAAGGGCACCACCGAAAGGCCATAATTTAGGCCCGTGTCATAGGTAATAATACTGGCCATGGCCATAGAACCAGAGAAACTGGTCATTAAACCAAACCCTATAAACCCCACCAACCCCATGGCAAACGCAATAGGCATACGCACCACAATCACTAAGGTGAGCATCGCAGCAAAGGCAATTAAAGATTCATACATAGGGTTTAAGCTTTTTTAGAAGGAGGAGTAGAAGATGTAACGCCAGCTCGAGCATATTGCCAAGCCAACAATAAGGCAATAAAACTACTTAAGCCTATGGCGATACTGATGTAGAAAAATACCGGCGCCGTAGGTAACAATAGCATTGCAGTTTGGTCGCCATAACGAACAGATTCAAGGGCTTTATGCCAAACTTTATAGCTAATTCCAGCTAAGATTATGCTCATTGCTAATGCAATAGCAACGTCCCTTAACCAAGATAAAAGGTTAGGGACAAAGGCATCAATTAGGTCCACCGTAATATGGCCATCTTTGGCAGACACCAAAGGCAGAGCAGAAAAGATAATGGCCGCCAACAGCAGTTCCGTGATCTCGTAGCTACCGTTTACCGGCGCATTAAATCCATAGCGTCCAACCACGTCGACTAAGGTTACAAGCATCAACAAAAACAAAAGGGTGGCTGCTAGGCCACCCAATATACGCTGCAGCACAAACTGCATTACGGAGCCGGGTACAAGTACCCGGCTCCTTGACTGACTAAGCGACATTACTCAGCAGCAACTTTAGCAATTTCTGCACGTAAATCAGCCATTACAGCAGCACCGTCTACACCCAAGCCGTTAGCTGTAGCGACCCAGTCTGATTCTAAGTGGCCCGTTGCAGCTTTAATTTCTGCTACAAACGCATCGCTTGCATTAACAGTAGCAATACCTGCGTCGTTCATCGCCGCTTGACCTAGAGCATCATGCTTATCCCAACCCTGACCGGCAATACGGGCAAAGTTTTCGCCAGAAGCGCGCATTAGAGCGGCTTGGTTGTCGGCACTTAAGCCTTCAAACTTAGCAGGGTTCATGGTTAAGAAGAAGCTGGTGTTGTACAAACCACCTGGCACCTTAGTGGCATGGCTTAACAATTTGGTGAGCTTGAATGACTTGATGGATTCAGTAGGCAAGAAAGTGCCATCGGCAACGCCACTAGACAACATTTCGTAGTTCTTTGTAGCTGAGGCTAGCATTGCAGTAACGCCCAATGCTTTAGCGGCATTACCTGCAACACCACCGCCAACACGGAACTTTAAACCAGCCATATCTTCAACACTGTTAATAGCACGCACGTTGTTATGAATCACACCTGGCCCGTGGGACATTAAACCCAACAGCACGGTGCCTTCATGTTCGTTAACTGACTCTAGGTGCTTCTTGTAGATGCGCCAGTAAGCAACAGACACGTCTTCTGCACTGTCACCCAAAAATGGTAACTCAGTAGCGGCTGTTAGCTTAAAGCGGCCAGGCTGGTATCCGTGTACACCGTAAGTGATGTCGGCAACACCATCTTTAGCAAGGTCATAGTGCGCTGGTGGGGCACCTAAAGCCTTAGGTAAAATACGCACCTTAAGTTCGCCGCCGCTTTCAGCTTCTACGGCTTTAATCCAAGGTTTAATAATGTCGGCAACCACAGGATGTTTTGGTGGTAACCAAGACGACAACAATAGGGTTTCAGCGGCGCTGGCCACTGTGGATGCGCCAAGCATAAGGCCAGTGGCCATAGTAGCGACGATTAACTTTTTCATGTATTACTCCGTATTTTTAGATTTATCAGCGAACCAAAAACCAGTGACATGGGTCACCAATTGGCCTTCAGCATACACTCGATTAACTTCACATGTAAACTATACAAACAACAATTATGATACTTTTTTCTAACAAACTTCATTTTTTATGAATCATTTTCTTGCAACAGGCTACATGTTGCAGTGCCATACAACAGTTGTTACTATACAGTCACTATTAGTTAATGTGTTAACTATATTTAGAAAATATGTAACTTAGGTCCCATGCCCATGACATCTGCAAGCCAGCTACTTAACGACTTACACGACATCCTACCCGCCATTGCTACCAATGCCAATAAGGCAGAAGAGCTGCGTATGACGCCGCCAGAGAACATTGCCCTATTAACCAAGATTAAGTTCATGCGCGCCTTTCAACCTAAGGCATGGGGCGGCTTAGAGCTTTCGTTACCACAATTTGCCGAATGCGTGGCCACCCTAGCCGGCGCTTGCGCGGGCACGGCCTGGTCTACTAGCTTGCTTAACACCCACAGCCACCAACTGGCGTTATTCTCCCAACAAGCACAACAAGATGTATGGGGCCAAGACCCCGAAGCGACCATTAGTTCTAGCATTGCACCCTTTGGCAAAACCACAGAAGTAGATGGCGGCGTGATGTTTAGTGGCGACATGAGCTGGAGCAGCGGCTGTGACCACGCCCAATGGGCCATTATGGGATTCATTCGCGCAGGGGCGGCAGTGGATGCGGCACCACACCAACATTTTGCTTTAGTACCTAGGGCCGACTACGAAATTATTGATAACTGGCATGCCATGGCCATGAAAGGCTCCGGTACTAAAACCCTAAAAGTACGGGACGTATTTGTGCCAGAACACCGTATCGAATCGGCCAAAGCTCTGATGACCGGTCAATCCACCGGCTACGGCATGTACCCAGAAAGCGACATCTTTTTTTCCGCCTACCGCCCTTACTTTGCCTGTGGCTTTTCGGCCATTAGCCTAGGCATTGCCGAACAAATGATCCGTTGGTTTACCGAACGCTCTAAAACCCGCGTACGGGCTTATACCGGTGCAGAAGTGGGCAAAGACGTACCCGCCTACATGCGTTTGGCCGAATCTAAGCACCAAATCAACGCCGCCCGCGCCTTACTAGAAAAAGACTGGAACGACCTCGCGCAAATGGGTGTTAAACATGCCCTACCCGACGCCGATCAACTAGCTCAGTGGCGCACCAACCAAGCCTATGCCGTAAAAATGTGTGTAACGGCTGTTGACCGTTTGTTTGAATCCAGCGGCGCCAATGCCTGGTTCTTAACTAACGAAGCCCAGCGCCTGTTTAGGGATTCCCACATGACTGCGGCCCATGCCTATACGGATTACGACGTCTGTAAGCAGATCTACGGTCGCCATTTGGTGGGCCTAGAACCCGACCCACGTTTGCTTTAACAAACGCACTACCTCAATTCCACCACGTCGTGCAATAAATCCAGTAGGTCGCTCATTTTTTTAGCGCCGTACTTGTCATTCAAGCCTTGATAGATCACCTGCACTTCTGGCGTAACCGATTCGATCAACTGCGCACCTACGGGCAATATCTGCAACAACACTCGGCGCCCGTCTTTACCGTCGGCACGGCGCGTAAGCATGTTCTTTTCTTCTAGATTTTTAATGATACGGGTGAGGCTCGGCGCCAGAACACAGGCACTTTTTGCTAATTCTTTAGCATCCATCAGGCCATTTTCGTGCAACACCCGTAATACACGCCACTGTTGATCGGTAACTTCGTGGTCTTTAAGCACTTTACGAATAGGTGACATCACCGTTTCTCGCGCTCGCAACAAAGCCAGGGGTAACGCACGGTCTGTTTTGGTAGGCTGCATAGTCAGTCTCGAACAGTTAATAATGAAATTACTACCATTATACGGCCTTAACCAAAATTACTAAACAGGTTAACTAACCCCCGCCCCGCCCTTCCCTCGCATTTGACTCGTCTTTCCGGCGAATACCAGAATCCCCAGATCCTCACCAACGTCAGGATGACCCCAAACCAAAAACATGATTTGCATCATATCCATAATTTAGTTAACATATTAATTAGTTTGCCATATATCGCATATAAAGAGACACGCCCATGCCCCACGTAACCATGGAATATTCCGCCAACCTCGAATCAAAAGTTGATTTTGATGGATTGTGCCGCGCCATCCACAGCACCGGTATCGATACCGGTTTATTTGAACTCGGTGCCGTGCGAGTGCGCGCCATAAAGTGCGATCACTACGCAGTAGCAGATTTACTGCCACAAAACAGCTTTATCGACACCTCCATTCGTATTGGCTTAGGCCGCAGCCAAGCCGATAAAAAACGCCTAGGCGAAGCCATTAACGCCACCATGAACACATTTTTGGCACCACAACTGGCCCAACCCTACTTTGCCCTCTCTATAGAAGTGCGAGAAATCAACACACCCTTAAGTTGGAAAACCAACGCCATGCACCCGCGTATCCGCAGCGCCTCCACTAACAACACAGGAGAAGCGTAATGAGCAGCTTCGCCCAAAACCAAAAAAATGCCGCGCAATACTTAACCCAGTTTAACGGCGGTGTGTTAAACCACATTGACGGTCAGCAACAACCAGCCCAAGACAACACCTGGTTTGAAAGCTTATCCCCCATTAACCTAAAGCCCATAGCCAAAGTGGCCCACGGCAAAGCCGCAGACATTAACCTAGCCGCCCAAGCCGCCCACCGCGCCTTTACCCCATGGGCTGCCATGAGCGGTAAACAACGACAGAAAATCCTCCACAAGGTGGCCGATGGTATTGAAGCCCGAGCCCAAGAAATTGCCCTTTTGGAGTGCATCGACACAGGCCAAGCCATTAAATTTATGGCTAAAGCAGCCCTACGCGGTGCTGAAAACTTTCGTTTTTTTGCCGACAAAGCCGTGCAAGCACAAGATGGCCAATCCCTTTATGCCCAAGGCCAAGTGAACGTAACCAAGCGTTACCCCATTGGCCCCGTAGGTGTAATCACTCCATGGAATACACCCTTCATGTTATCCACTTGGAAAATTGCCCCTGCCCTAGCCGCCGGTTGCACCATTGTGCATAAGCCCGCAGAATTTTCGCCTTTAACCGCCAGCTTGTTAGTACAAATTGCAGAAGATGCCGGTTTACCTAAGGGCGTATGGAACCTAGTTAATGGCATGGGTGAAGACGCAGGTAAAACCCTTACCGAGCACCCCCTTATTAAAGCCATTGCCTTTGTAGGCGAAAGTAGCACCGGCTCTTTAATTCAAAAGCAAGGTGCAGACACCTTAAAACGAGCTCACTTTGAACTGGGTGGCAAAAACCCCGTACTCGTATTTGCCGATGCCGACCTGGACAAAGCCGCCGATGCCGCAGCCTTTATGATCTATTCGCTTAATGGTGAGCGTTGTACATCTTCTTCACGCCTATTGGTAGAAGAAAGCATTTACGACACCTTTTGTGCCATGGTGGCAGACCGCGCTAATCGCATTAAAGTGGGCCACCCCCTTGACCCTAATACGGTTATTGGACCGCTCATCCACCCCGAACACGAGGCCAAGGTATTGTCTTACTTTGAAGCCGCCAAAGCCGACGGCGCCACCATTGCCGCTGGCGGCAATAAAGTAAGTGAGCTATCGGGCTGTTATGTAGAACCTACATTATTTACCCAAGCCCATAACCAAATGCGCGCAGCTCAAGAAGAGATTTTTGGCCCAGTGTTAACCGCTATACCCTTTAAAGACGACGCCGATGCCGTGGCCATTGCCAACGACAGCCAATACGGCCTAGCGGGTTATTTGTGGAGCCAAAACGTAGAACGTTGCTGGGCTATCGCCGATCAACTTGAGGCAGGTATGATTTGGGTTAACAGTGAAAACTCTCGCCATTTACCTGCGCCTTTTGGTGGCGTTAAGGCCTCGGGCATCGGCCGCGACGGCGGTGATTGGTCGTTTGAGTTCTATATGGAAACCAAAAACATTTGTTTTGCTATGGCAGGCCATCAACCACCTCAGTTAGCTAAATAACACCAAAAAAGCACAGGACCAAACATGAACAATTACCCCAGATTTGCCACCGTTACAGCTAATTCTAACAGCCACTACGGCCTAGTCACCGACACCGGTTTTATCAGCCTAAGCAACACCTTTGGGGACCAGTACCCCACCCTAAAAGACGTCATTGAAGCTGGCCAACTAGACGCATTAGCCACATCTGCACAAGGCCAAGCCGATGACTTTAACAGCAGCGAATTTAGTTACCAAATACCGATTGATAACGCCGAAAAACTCATTTGTATTGGCGTAAACTACCCCGCCCGTAACGAAGAATATAAAGATGGCCAAGCAGCGCCGCCATTTCCTTCCATGTTTATTCGTTTTGCCCGTTCTTTTACCGGTCACGATACACCTTTAGTACGCCCCCATGCCTCTAGCCAGTTGGATTACGAAGGCGAAGTCGTGATTGTCATTGGCAAAGGCGGCCGCCACATTGCCAAAGAAAACGCCCTAGAGCATATTGCCGGCATTAGCCTATGTAACGAAGGCACCTTGCGCGACTGGGTGCGCCACGCCAAGTTTAACGTGACTCAAGGTAAAAACTTTGACTCTAGCGGTGCCATAGGCCCCTGGATGGTAGCCTATAAAGATGAAAGCCAAATTGCCGACATTCGCCTCACCACCAAAGTGAACGGCGAACTGCGCCAAGACGACCGCACTGGCCGCATGATGTTCGACTTCCGCTACATTATTAACTACATTTCTACCTTTACCACCTTGGCACCTGGCGACATTATAGTCACTGGCACTCCCACAGGCTCTGGCGCACGCTTAGATCCACCGGTATATCTAAAACCTGGTGATATGGTAGAAGTAGAAGCCGAAGGCATTGGCTGCCTACGCAACAGCATTGTTGATGAGGCTTAATCGCTATGGCCCTAACCAAACAACAGATTAAAGAGGCGGCACAGCGACTAGACGCCGCTGAAAGAGCCCGCCAGCAAACGGGCCTAATATCGCTGGCCTACCCTAATATGACCATGGACGACGCCTATGCTATTCAAGCAGGCTGGGTGGAACATAAGTTGGGCAGCGACCGTAGTATTGTAGGCCATAAAATTGGCCTTACCTCTAAGGCCATGCAAGCCGCCCTCAACATAGATATTCCGGACTCAGGCATTTTGTTTGATGATATGTTGTTCAACAGTGGCAGCAACATCCCCCAGGACCGATTTATTCAGCCCCGTGTAGAAGCCGAAATTGCATTTGTGATGAAACACGACCTTGCCGGCGACAATGTGACCGTTGAGCAAGTGATGGCAGCCACAGGTTATCTAGTGCCGTCCCTGGAAATATTAGATACCCGCATTCACCGCAAATGCCCACAAACCGGCGTGGCTCGCAATGTATTTGACACCATTGCCGACAATGCCGCCAACGCAGGTTTAGTATTAGGTGAACAACGCACCGACCCTAAGAAAGTTGACATGCGCTGGATTGGCGCTATTGTGAGTGCCAATGGTGAAGTAGAAGAAACCGGGTTAGGCGCAGGCGTACTTAACCAGCCCGCCTTAGGTATTGCTTGGTTAGCCGCGCGTTTAAACCAATATGGTGATAGCATAAAGGCAGGCGAAATTGTACTTTCTGGCTCCTTTATCCGCCCCATTGAAACCCAAACAGGCACCTTAATTGAAGCCGATTTTGGTGATTTTGGCCAAGTTAGCTGCCGTTTTTAACGGCCTACTACTATTCACAGGAATCGTCCATGCCCGCACCTATTAATCAGTTTAAACAAAAGCTCTTAGCAGGCCAGCAACAAATTGGTTTTTGGCTGGGTATGGGCAGCCCTAATGCAGCCGAAATTGCCGGTGGCGCAGGCTTTGATTGGCTGTTAATCGATGCCGAACACGGCCCTAACGACATCACCAACCTAGTGAGCCAAATGCACGCCCTGCAAGGCTCCAACTCCAGCATTGCCATTCGCCCACCCATAGGCGAAGCCTGGGTAATTAAGCAAATATTAGATATTGGCTGCCAAACTGTATTGGTACCCATGGTAGAAACCGCCGAGCAAGCACGCCAACTTGTACAGGCCATGAACTACCCACCCCAAGGTATTCGTGGTGTGGGTGCTGCCTTAGCCCGGGCATCCCACCACAACCGCATCCCAGATTACCTAAAAATGGCCAACGACCAGATATGCCTATTAGTACAAATTGAGGCCGAACGTGGCTTAGATAACCTTGAGGAAATACTCACAGTAGAAGGCATAGACGGTGTATTCATCGGCCCAGCAGACTTAGCCGCCGACATGGGCTACTTAGGCCAACCCACGGCAGAACCCGTACAACAAGCCGTGTGTGCAGCTATTGAGCAAATAGTAGCCGCTGGTAAAGCCGCTGGTATCCTCATGGCCGTACCAGAACTAGTACAACAATATCTCAAACTCGGCGCCACCTTCGTCGCCGTAGGCACCGACGTCACCAGCTTCGTCAAAGCCACCGACGCCCTTGCCGCGCAATACAAAAACAACGCCGCATCACAGTCGGAATCCGGAGTTTATTAGCGTATAATATCGCACTTGATTTTACCTTACGAAAGCCATGCCCATGACCACACCCACAGACCACAAAGTTGCCGACATCTCCCTAGCCTCCTGGGGCCGCATGGAAATCGACATTGCCGAAACCGAAATGCCAGCCCTAATGGCACTGCGCAGCAAATACGCCGCCCAAAAGCCCCTAGCCAATGCCAAAATCATGGGCTGCATTCACATGACCATTCAGACGGCCGTGTTGATTGAAACCTTAGTCGACTTGGGTGCCGAAGTACGCTGGTCTTCATGCAACATCTTCTCCACCCAAGACCACGCCGCTGCCGCCATTGCCGCTGCAGGCATTCCGGTATTTGCTTGGAAAGGTGAAACAGAAGAAGAAGCACAATGGTGCATCGAACAAACCATCGTTAAAGATGGCAAAGACTGGGGCGCTAACATGATCCTAGACGACGGTGGTGATTTAACCCTGATGCTGCACGAGCAATTCCCAGAAATCCTAGCCAACTGCCACGGCATCTCCGAAGAAACCACCACCGGCGTACACCGCTTACAAGAAATGCTCGAAGCAGGCACCTTAAAAGTGCCAGCTATCAACGTCAACGACGCTGTTACCAAGAGTAAGAACGACAACAAATACGGCTGTCGTCACTCGCTAAACGACGCCATCAAACGCGCCACAGACCACCTTCTAGCGGGCAAAAAAGCCCTAGTCGTGGGTTACGGCGACGTAGGCAAAGGTTCTGCTGCATCATTACGCCAAGAAGGCATGATCGTAAGGATCACCGAAATCGACCCCATTTGCGCCATGCAAGCCTGTATGGACGGCTTTGAAGTGGTTTCGCCCTACCTAAAAGGCGACAATACTGGCGATCTAAGCTGCATCAACACTGCCATAATGGGCACAACTGACCTAATCGTCACCACTACCGGCAACACCAATGTGTGTGATGCCAACATGCTTAAAACCATTAAAAATGGCGCAGTAGTCTGTAACATCGGCCATTTCGACAACGAAATCGACACCGCATTCATGCGTGAAACATGGCAGTTTGAAGAAATTAAGCCCCAAGTACACAAGGTATACCGCTCAGGAGATAACAAAGGTGATTTTATTATCCTCTTGTCCGAAGGCCGCCTAGTCAACCTAGGTAACGCCACAGGCCATCCATCACGCATTATGGATGGCTCATTCGCCAACCAAGTACTGGCACAAATGCACTTATGGGAAGCCAAGTTCGCCAACCTAAACGCAGCAGACAAACAAGCCAACCTATGGCTAAAAGTCTTACCAAAGAAGCTAGACGAAGAAGTAGCAGCCGACATGGTGGCAGGTTTTGGTGGTGTGATCACCCAGCTAACGCCAGCCCAAGCTAATTATATCAATGTGGATGCGGCAGGGCCGTTTAAGCCTGAAAGTTATAAATATTAGTAAGCTAGTATAGGGCGTATTGCTATTGGCGCGGCATCGATTTTAGGGCGTTAATGGTGATAAGTGCTCTTATCAAACGTCGGTATGCAGTAAATATTAAAGAATTTTAAGGTCTATGGCAAAATGCCGAATTTATTAATAAAGGTTTTCTAAAAATATTATGTCTAGATTATCAGATGCAAAAATCGCTGTGATTGGGTTAGGTTATGTTGGATTACCTTTGGCTGTAGCTTTTAGCAAGCGTTACTCGGTTCTTGGTTTTGATATAAATTCAAATCGAGTACAACAGCTTCAGGTTGGAGTGGACACTACTCTCGAAATTTCAAATTCTGAGTTGGTTGCCGCCAAGTCTCTATCTTTCTCCTGTAGTGAAGATGATCTCAAATCCTGCAACACGTTTATTGTGACAGTCCCGACACCCATCGACAAATTCAAGCGGCCAGATCTGACTCCACTGTTAAAAGCGTGTGCGACACTCGGCAGGGTTATCAAGAAAGACGATGTGATTATTTATGAGTCAACGGTCTATCCCGGTGCGACTGAGGATGATTGTATTCCAGTGATAGAGGAGTTGTCAGGATTAGGTCTCAATAAGGATTTTTTTGTCGGTTATTCACCTGAGCGAATTAATCCGGGTGATAAAAGTCATAGAGTTGAAGATATCCTAAAGGTAACTTCTGGATCAGATCAAGCGACGGCTGACTTTGTAGATGCACTGTATTCCTCTGTTATCAGAGCGGGAACCTTCAAGGCGAGCTCAATTAAAGTCGCGGAAGCCGCAAAAGTCATCGAGAATACTCAGCGTGATGTAAATATTGCTTTAATCAATGAGCTGGCAATTATTTTTAATAAACTAAATATAGATACGTTAGAAGTTTTAGAAGCTGCAGGTACCAAGTGGAACTTTCTCCCGTTTCGTCCGGGCTTAGTCGGTGGGCATTGTATAGGGGTAGACCCTTATTACTTAACACATAAATCCGAAAGTATTGGATATCGTCCGGAGATGATCTTGGCAGGTCGCCGAATGAACGATGGGATGGGGAGTTATGTCGTTTCTCAATTAGTTAAAAAAATGATTAATAAAAAAATTGAGGTTTGCGGATCCAGAGTTCTGGTTATGGGATTAACGTTTAAAGAAAATTGTCCAGATATAAGAAACACGAAGGTAATTAATATAGTCGATGAGCTTAAAGAATACGAGATTGATGTTGATATCGTGGACCCATGGTGTGACCCCCTCGAAGCTGCTAAGGAGTATGGGTTGGTGGTCAGTAAAACGGCTGACGAAGGAGCGTATGATGCTGTCTTGGTGGCAGTTGCGCATGATGAGTTTAAGGAAATGGGAATTGAGGCTATTCGCAAACTTGGTAGGCCAAAATATGTCCTATATGATCTTAAATATGTGCTCCCTAAAGATGATGTTGATCTTCGATTATAAAAATTTTCATATCTCGAGAAATTACTGTGTCAAACTATCAAGAAACTAAAGTACAGCTCAAATCTAACCCGAAAGTTTGGTTGATTACCGGGGTTGCAGGATTTATAGGATCTAACCTTTTGGAGTATTTGCTTAAACTGGATCAAACTATTGTAGGTTTAGATAATTTTTCAACGGGTCATCAATCTAATCTTGATGAAGTGAAAGGCTTGGTGACTGAAGCTCAATGGCAAAAATTTCATTTTATCGAAGGTGATATTCGAGAGTATGAAACCTGTATTACTGCTGTTAAAGGTATCGATTATGTATTGCACCAGGCTGCACTTGGCTCCGTTCCGCGTTCTATTGCAGATCCGATCTCCACAAATGGGACGAATATTTCTGGCTTTCTAAATATGCTGCAAGCAGCTAAAGAGGCGAAAGTTAAGAGCTTCACCTACGCGGCCAGTAGCTCCACCTATGGTGATCATCCTGCATTGCCAAAAGTAGAAGAGAATATAGGTAACCCTCTGTCGCCATATGCGGTAACCAAATATGTCAATGAATTATACGCAGGTGTTTATGCTCGTAGTTATGGCTTTAAAACAGTAGGTCTGCGTTATTTCAATGTGTTCGGTAAGCGTCAGGATCCGAATGGAGCCTATGCTGCCGTTATTCCAAAGTGGACTGCAGCTATGATTCAGGGCGGCGACGTATTCATTAATGGCGATGGTGAAACTAGCCGAGATTTTTGTTTCATTGAAAATGCCGTACAAATGAATATTCTTGCCGCCACCGCTCCAGAGAAAGCCAAAGATCAGGTTTATAATGTTGCTGTCGGAGATCGAGCTTCGCTCAATGCTTTACATTTAACGATTAAGCAAGCGCTCTCGGGGCTGGGTATTGATGTTACCAAGAACCCAATTCACCGTGATTTTAGGTTGGGGGATGTCCTCCACTCTCAAGCTGATATTACAAAAGCAGAGAAAAATTTAGGCTATGAACCTACATATAGGCTTGAAGCGGGTATCAGAAAAGCCATGCCTTGGTATGTTGGGTCTTTAGGAAAGCTTTAGTATTTTAACTGCATAATAGGGCAAGGAGGTTATTATAAATATTTTTCCAGTAATCATGGCAGGTGGTTCAGGGACAAGACTTTGGCCCCTATCTAGATCTAAACACCCCAAGCAGTTTTTGGCTTTGCATGGTGAAGATACTATGCTGCAAGCCACAGTCAAGCGTTTATCTACTTTGGATGTCAAAACCGCAGTTACCATCTGCAATGAGGAACATCGTTTTTTTGTTGCGGAGCAACTGCGTGAAATCAACAGTTTGGGCTCCATTATTTTAGAACCTATAGGTAAGAATACAGCACCGGCAATTGCTCTAGCTGCGCTTTCAACACAAGATGATCCGCTTTTACTCGTTTTGCCTGCAGACCATGTAATTCAAAATGACACCAAATTTATACAGGCAGTCACTGCTGCGATACCATTGGCTGAGGCAGGTAAGCTTGTTACCTTTGGTATAGTGCCACGCGAACCGCATACAGGTTACGGTTATATTAAACGAGGTGAAAAGCAAGGCGACGGTTTTGTTGTAGATAAATTTATAGAAAAGCCCTCAGTTGAGTTGGCTGAAAAGTATATAACTTCAGGCGAGTATTACTGGAATAGCGGTATGTTTTTGTTTAAGGCAAGCCGCTACCTTGAAGAATTGGAAAAATTCCGCCCAGATATTTACCGAGCCTGTAAGGCTTCGATAGTAGCAGCTCAACCTGATTTAGATTTCTTGAGAATTAATAAAGAAAAGTTTTCAGAATGTCCTAGTGAGTCGATTGATTACGCGGTTATGGAAAATACAGTAGATGCAGTTGTGGTGCCTATGGATGCCGGTTGGAGTGATATAGGGTCTTGGTCATCACTCTGGGATATTAGTAAAAAGGACATTGATGGAAACGCCACTCATGGCGACGTAATGCTCCACAATTCCAGTAATTCCTATATTACAACTGATGGTAAATTAGTTGCCGCTATTGGGGTTGATGATTTAGTCATAGTCTCAACCAAAGATGCCCTTATGGTTGCGCACAAAAACTCTGTTCAGGACGCGAGAATTATAGCTCAGCAATTGAAGGCTAAGTCGCGTAGCGAGTGGGAGTTGCATCGTGAGGTTTACCGACCATGGGGTAAGTATGACTCAATTGATCATGGTGAACGATATCAGGTCAAGCGCATAACGGTTAAGTCGGGTGCTAAGTTAAGTGTGCAGATGCATCATCACCGGGCTGAACATTGGATTGTAGTATCGGGTACAGCAAAGGTTACTAATGGTAATAAATCTTTTATATTGGCTGAAAATGAATCAACCTATATCCCCATCGGTGCTGTACACACACTTGAAAATCCAGGAAAAGTAGATTTGGAATTAATAGAAGTTCAATCAGGTTCTTATCTTGGTGAAGATGATATCGTAAGATTTGACGATAGGTACGGGCGTCTAGATGCTAGAGATTAAGAGATTTTATGCATTAAGTGAGACTGCCGACATTTGTCGTTTTTAAGTTAAAAAATACTATTGAATTATATTCAAACAACTGAATTTTTATCAAGCGTGAGATGTTTATGAAAAAAGCATTGATTACAGGTGTTACCGGACAGGATGGTGCTTACCTGGCAGAATTCCTCATTAGGAAAGGTTATGAGGTACACGGACTTAGACGAAGAACGTCTATGTTTAATACAGCTCGGATAGAACATTTATATTCGGATCCGCATGAGAGCGGGGGTAAGTTTATACTCCATTATGGAGATATGACAGATTCTAGCAGTCTCCTCAGGATTATAGGTGAGTGTCAGCCTGATGAAATTTATAATCTAGCTGCACAAAGCCATGTAGCGGTGTCATTTGAAGAGCCTGAGTATACGGCCAATTCTGACGGGCTAGGTGTTCTAAGGCTATTAGAGGCAATTCGTATTCTTGGCTTGGAGAAAAAAACACGCTTTTATCAGGCTTCTACTTCGGAATTATATGGTTTAGTGCAAGAGACACCTCAGAGAGAATCAACTCCTTTTTACCCACGATCGCCCTATGCTGTTGCCAAGTTATATGGATACTGGGTTACAGTAAATTATCGTGAAGCCTATGGTATGTTCGCTTGTAATGGAATTCTGTTTAATCACGAATCTCCAATAAGAGGAGAAACCTTTGTAACTCGTAAAATAACACGCGCACTAGCTAGAATTAAACTCGGAATGCAGCAATGTCTTTATTTAGGGAATCTAGATGCGCTTAGAGATTGGGGTCATGCAAAGGATTATGTTGAAATGCAATGGCTAATGCTTCAGCAAGAAGAACCAGAGGATTTCGTCATCGCCACAGGAAAACAATATTCTGTTAGAGATTTTGTTAATAGAGCTGCAGTTAGGTTAGGGTTGCAAATTGAATGGCGTGGCCGTGGTGTAGATGAAAAAGGTTTTCTTGATGATGGATCATGTGTAGTGGAAGTAGACCCTGGTTATTTTCGACCAACTGAAGTGGAAACCCTTTTAGGTGACGCAACCAAAGCGCGTGAGAAATTGAATTGGACCCCTTCAACGACTTTTGATGAGTTAGTGAACGAGATGGCCGACGCCGATTTAATGGAAGCGCGTAATGATCTAGTATTAGCCAATACAGCGCGAACCTCTCTTTATTGAAGGAGTTATTATGGAACCTGTAGAAATAATAAGCGACGGAAACGGACCAGTGGCCTATTTTATTAATCGAAACTGGACGCCTAAAAAAACGGAATTTCTGACGCCTGATGATTTTGGTCAACAAATGGGGATGATAGTCTATGGAAAGGGGGAGGCTATTCAGCCTCACAAACATCTGCCTATTGTGCGGGAAGTACATGGTACTACTGAGTGTGTGACGGTGAAAAAAGGTAAATGTTTCATCGATATATACAACGAAAATAAGGATATTCTAGACACTCGTATTATGGAAGTAGGTGATGTGGTTCTTTTGCTTGGTGGTACTCACGGGTTCCGAATGATTGAGGACACTATTTTATTTGAGGTCAAGCAAGGACCTTATGCAGGAGATGCTGATAAAGAGCGTTTTTGAGTGAGCTGGATTTCTCCGGGGTTGGTTTTTTATGTGTGTCGTAGAAAATAATAACGTATGAGTGTTTAAGTGCGGTGATTAAACAATTTGAGGTTGTTAGAAAGTGAATTTAGGCAGAATATTTATAGTGATTCACTTAGAGGTGTATCGACCTTGATGATAATTATGCTTCTGCATGCGTTTGATGACGATGATGATTTTGGAAAGGTAATAAATATTGTTCTATCCAGACTAAATCTTGGCGCACCCTCTTTTTCGTAATTGGTGTTTTTTAATTTCGCTAGATCATGATTTGCTTTAAAAAGTAATACAGGATTTATTAGGTACGACTATAAGTCGTGCCGCTAAAATAATTTGTTCTATTAGATCTTTCTATGTGTGACATATCTTTTGTTAGATATATGAGTACGAAGATATACCTCTAGCAATACCTAAGAACGCTACAGACTTTAAAATGTCACAATTTCCAGTTATGACACATATCCTTTCTTGTAGGGCTTTAATCTGTAATCTCTCCGGAAATATTTTCCTGATGTTACTGCTAAATTTTTTCTACCTCATTTTGTCTTTTACAGATTTGATAAATTTTTGTTAATAAATCGAAGTTATTTTTAAAAGGTGTTAAAGAATGATTCCAGTTAATGAACCGGTTCTGACGGACAAAGACTTTGAGTTTTTGAAAGATGCTTTTACTAGTGGGTGGATATCGTCCGCAGGTAAGTATATAGAGGAGTTTGAGCAAGGCTGGGCTGAATATTGCGGGATGAAGCATGGCATAAGCGTTTCTAATGGTACTGCTGCTATTCAGCTTGCATTAGATGCCGCCGGTATAGGGGCGGAAGACGAAGTTATTATGCCCTCGTTTACTATTATATCATGTGGTCAAGCTGTAACCAATTTAGGCGCAATACCTGTTTTAGTAGATTCTGATATTAAGACCTGGTGTATGGATGTGACTGCAATTGAATCTCGAATCACCAAAAAAACCAAAGCTATTATGGTTGTTCACATGTACGGTCATCCAGTAGATATGGATGTTGTCATGGATATTGCAAAAAAGCACAATATTCTAGTTATTGAAGACGCAGCGGAGGTTCATGGCGCTAAATATTTATCTAATCGTGGAACCTCAAGTGAGAAGTGGATGGTATGTGGCGGGATTGGAGATATATCCACCTTTAGTTTTTTTGCAAACAAGCTCATCACGACAGGTGAAGGAGGAATGATTCTTACGAGTAATTTAGAGATAAATGATAGAGCTATTATGCTACGAAACCTTTGCTTTAATACTGAACGTCGATTTCGACACTATGAATTAGGCTACAACTATAGACTTACCAACATGCAGGCCGCTATTGGCGTCTCTCAAATCCAAAGAATTGAAGAGATTGTCGAGCGTAAAATAGAGATTGGGCAATATTATCAAGAGCAACTATCTCAAATTGAGGGGATTCAGCTGCAAAAACAAGAATCATGGGCAAAAGGCGTTTTTTGGATTAATGGACTTGTCCTTGACGATAGCCTCAACTGTACGGCCGAAAAATTTTGCCATGAATTAAGAAAACTGGGTGTTGACACTAGGCCGTTTTTCCTAGGAATGCATGAGCAACCAGTTTTTGCTTCAAGAGGTTTGTTTATAGGTGAGAAACATCCGGTTGCGGAGCGCATAGCGAAGCAAGGATTTTACTTACCATCAGGCTTGTCATTAACAATAGATCAAGTTGATGAGGTTATTAATAGCTTTAAGCTAGTTATGGAGAAAATATGAGTGTTTTTCAGGATTTATATGCAAATGCTTACGACGATATATACAGTGATAAGGACTATAGTGCAGAGTGTGGTTTAATCATTAAAGTGATTGGAGATAGCGGCATTAATGTTAATTCTATTCTCGATGTTGGGTGTGGTACTGGTGGGCATCTAATACCACTTGCACAGCAAGGGTATAATCTGACCGGTATTGATCCTTCAGCTAGCATGCTTGACCTGGCAAGAAAAAAATTAATTGATAGCGAAATTGCTGATTCTATTAATCTTATTAATGGCAATGCGGCAGAATTCTCATGTTCAAAAGAACATGATTTTGCCATCATGATGTTTGCAGTCATCGGCTATCATACGAGCAACGTGGAGGTTATTGCCTGTCTAAAAAATATAAAGAAGCATTTGCGAACTGGTGCCTCGTTAGTGTTTGATTTTTGGTATGGCCCTGCAGTTTTACATGATGAGCCGTCGGATCGTGTAAAAGTGATAGATTTGAAAGATGAAAAAATTATTCGAATTACCAATACGCTTATGAACTCTTTTTCACATACTGCTGATATAACCTTCGAAACGATTAGAATTGCTAAAAAGATAGTTTTGTCAGGAGAGAAAGAGACCCACAAAATGAGATATTTTTTCCCTCAAGAAATAGCAATGTTTCTTGAGGTCGCAGGATTTGAGTTGCAGTCTATGACAGCTTTTCCTTCTCTTGAGCAAAAATTAAACAAAAAGTCTTGGAATGCTCTCTGCGTGGCAACAGCTCTCTAGGTGACTGTAGCTTAAAATTAACTAAGAAATTGGGCTCTATTTTGGAAGATAAAAAAAGTTCTGACTATCCAATTGAATCGGTTTTTATTGTAGAACCCTTCAATGAGGGTTGGATCATAGAAAAGTTAGTTCGTGATATTGCCTCACAAATGCGACGTATGGGTATTAATGTACGAATCGGTCCTTTAGAGTCCTACGATAATGAAACAGTTGCGTTCCACACGCGAGGCTATTACTTTCGACCTATAGTCAATGCAGCACTGAATTCAGTTTTGATGACTCATATAGATGATGTTTTTAAAGAGCGAGAGGTGTTAAGTATCGCGGAGAAAGCCGATAGCATCGTTTGCATGTCTGAACACAATGCAGAAATCATGTGGAGTATGGGTGCAAGTCATAAAAAAGTAATTGGCAATAATTTACCACATAGGGGAGGTACAGTGAGACGCCCTCGAATTGGAGTTTTTTCGGCGAGGTATTCTGACGGGAGAAAAAACGAAGATTGGTTGCTTAATTACTTTAAAAGGACCCCAATCGATCACAGGAATAAGCTCATTATTTGCTTGATTGGATATGGCTGGGAGTCATTTGGAGCTACTATTGCTAAATTAGGCATATCTTTTGAAATTTATAGATATGATCGAGATTTACCAGACGAATATGAACGTCAAAAAGACATAGTGGCTGGCCTTGATAAGTTGCTTTATATGGGGTTTGATGGTGGCTCGATGAGTTTATACGATGGGATGTATGCAAATGTTGATATGATTTTCTCTGATCAGTGCTACCATCGTGGGTTAGGAAAGGATTTGTTGCTTTTTTCAAATCAAGATGAATTCTTTGGTCTTCTGGATGGCATTGTTTTTGATGTGGTATCAAAGGAGCAAGGTTTAAAAGCAAGATCAATTGAAGCATATGCTGCAAAGTTATTGTCACACTGGAGTGGATTAGTTTATCCAAACAAACATAAAGTAACACCAAGCACTCAAATGGCAGATTTAAAAGGATATTCAGACGAATTAAAAGTATTCAGAGGTAATTACAGGAAGTCTGGGTTACTTGACGCCGTAAGATCTGCTTACCGATTTGTAAGGCGCCGTTTGTAATATGAATTTTAACCATCAGCGGTCTAAGGTGATCTATTTTAACAACTCTTTACGTCATCTTCTAGATACATTCTGGGACAACAACTACTTCTATGCAGTTGGTATCAAGATTATTACTGCAGTTCAGTTTATGGTTTTGGTTAAACTGGTGGCGGTCAATTTGAGCTTAGCTGATGCAGGTAAATTTTTTTTAATGTATAACGCAGCACTGTTATTATCAGCATTGTTTTTTTCAACTCATTCTTCTGCTTTTCTTAGATATTATAGTATAGTCTCGGATAAATTTTCGCTTTATAAGTCTGTAATAGAACAGCTGTTCATCGTGACTTCTGTGCTTATGATAATTATCACTTTGGTGTACGGTTTATATAAAGAAAGTATTGAGTATCCCGTGTCGCTGGCATATGCAGCTAGCATTGGGTTTTTTTTGATACTTACGACGAAGTTAAGAGTAGCGGGGCAATTTAAACAGTTTTTTTATCTGACATTATCACAAAACCTAATCTTGGCTAGTTTGGTTGTAATGTGCTTGTTCTTTCTCGATTTATCGTCTGAGTTAATAATAATTTGCATGGCAATTTCGATATTTCTTTCCCTTATCTATTATGCCATTTATAAACGAAATTCGTTACAACGGGTGTTCCAGAAGACTAGCGACAAAAAGGTGGGCTGTGCACTATTCTTGTATGGGTTCCCTTTTGTTTTAGTAGCGGTATCAAATATTATCATTTCAACTAATGGTCAGTTCATGCTGAAGCATTTAGGATACACTGATGAGGTTGGAGTGTATGCCTCTAACTATAACATTGGAGAGAAGGGCGTTTTTATATGGTTTTCACTCATCATAATGGTGAATATACCGAAAATCTATAAAGCATATGAAAGTGCAGGGGCTATCCCTGCATGGCGGATGATTAGAAACTGTATGACTATCTTAGGTGTCTGCGGTGGAACCTTGTTGGTATGCACTTTTTTTTGGTCCAGAGAGATAAGTGTATTTTTTACAAGCGCTGAAATAGCTGAGCTAGGACATTGGATAATTCCAGGCACTGTTGTGAGCGCTGTTTTACTAGGTGTCTGTTCCTTATTAGCAGAACCTTTGTTGATTGAAAAAAAGTCCCAGCTTGTCGCTTTTTGCTATTTGACTAGTGCTGCAGTTGCTGTTTGTTCAGGTTATATTTTTATTTCTAAGTATGGGCTGTTGGGCGCAGTTATAAGTCCAGTATTAAGCAATATAGTGTTTCTCCTCATGCTAATTATTTGCATTAAAAATGCAGGTATTTATGCATCTGAAAAGGACGTATAGTATGTTGAAAAAATCATGCTAGATTTAATTAATGCTATTTACGCTTACGGACTTATTTTTATCTTATTTTTAGTCTATCGAATACCTGCTAAGTATTTTTTTGTCATAGTAGTACACTTATTATTAGTTTTCCTAACTAACGGCGTTCTATTTCCTGCTGAATATATGCCAGATCAGTTTCGCTATATATATGTAGCATCAAGTATTCGAGAATCTGGTGTTAATCTTAGTATCTACAAAGATTTTGACATAAATAATTCTTCTAATGTCTCCAATTCAACTCTTTTTTTTGCTTTATTCCCTATTCCGTTTTTAAACTCAATTCATTCAATATCAATTATTAATTTTATCCTGTATTCGTTAATATTTATTTATTTGTATAGAAAAAAAATATTAACTGATTTGAGTGCTTGGTTTTATTTATTTTTTCCAAGTTTAGCTTTGTATTCAGCTATTGGTGGCAGGGATATAGTTATACTTTTTATAATGATCCTGAGTTTCTATCAAGTCTATAGAGGAAATTTTAAAACATCAGTTATAGTAGCTATTCCATTATTATTTATAAAATTTCAAAACTTCATACTATATTTAATTCCGCTATTATTTTATTTATTAATAAAAAAATATAACCCAAAAAAACAACTGCAAATCGTATTGTTATTAATTTTAGCTATTATTTTAATTTTTTCAACATTGCCGTTTGACTTATTAAATAAAATTAATTCAATTCGATTTACTATGTTTATAGATAATGGTGGGATTGAGGTTGAATATAATCATCTGAATTCTAACATAGATATAATTCGATATGCTTTGACTGGTTTTTTTCACGCTTTACTTTCTCCTTTACCATGGAATATAAATGGCCGTTTACAGTTTATTCAATGCATTGAAAACATTATCATATTTGTAATTATTATGATTATTGCTAAAAATTTAATAAAGATTAATGATAAATTCAAGTATTTATTATTTGGCTATCTTGCTATACATTTGTCAGTATATGGTTTGGTCGTAAGCAACTATGGAACATTAGCCAGATATAAATTTCCATTCATTTTGATTTTTATTATATTTTCAATTAAAATTATAAATGATGAAAAAATAAAAAAAATATCAAAAATATTTTAAGAAGCTAGTTACTGACTTTGTCTTGGCAGTGTTAATTTTTTAGGCATAGCTTGAGGATAATTTGTGAACTATGAAAGATAACTCCAAAACCATTTTAATATGTTCCAATTATGCTTGGACGATTTATAATTTCCGCATGCCTCTCATTAGACGTTTAAATAAAGAGGGGTACAAGCTATGTGTACTAACCGAATTTGACGGATACGAGCTTCTTATTGCTAATGAAGTAGACCAAATGTTACCTCTCTTTATCTCTAAAAAAGGTGTGAATCCTTTGGTTGATGTGATTACGCTACTTGATTTAGCAATAATTTTATTTAAGGTAAAGCCTGACTATTTTTTAATGTTCACTATTAAACCAGTTATTTATGGAGCTATTGCCGCTAAGTTATTTAATATTAAGTCCATTGTTATGATTACTGGTTTAGGAACCGCTTTCATAGCTAATAATTGGATAACACGTTTAGTTAAGCTCCTTTATAGATTTGCGCTTTCATCAGTTTCAATAGTCTTTTTCCAAAATAATGATGATAAAGATTTGTTTTTGAACAGCAATCTTATTAGCTCGGATGTCTGCAAATTGACTCCGGGTTCTGGCATTGATACCTGTCAATTTCCATATAGCCCCCTTCCATTAGGTAATAAAATAACATTTATACTGATAGCGCGGATGCTCTGGGATAAAGGAATTGGTGAATATGTTGAGGCAGCTAAAATTATTAAGACTAAGTATCCAAATACCAAATTTCAATTATTAGGTGCTCTTGGGGTTGAGAATAGGACGGCTATCTCAGGTGAGAGAATGGCTGCTTGGGTAGATGAGGGGTTTGTTGAATATTTAGGAGAAACGACTGATGTTAAGGACTATATTGAAAAAGCTTCCTGCGTGGTTCTTCCATCTTATCGTGAGGGAACTTCAAGAGTTTTGTTGGAGGCAGCGTCCATGGGCAGACCCATCATTGCCTCCGATGTTCCCGGCTGTCGTGAAGTAATAGAAAATGGAATTACCGGTCTTTTATGTAGATCGAAAGATTGCAATGATCTCTCAAACAAGATGGAGGCCATGATCCATTTATCATTTGAAGAACGTAAAATTATGGGAAGTAAAGGTAGGGAAAAGATTGAAAAAGAGTTTAATCAAGACATCGTTAATAACTTATATCTTGACGCTATAGAAAATTCATAAACCAACGGTGATGTGAATTTTAGTATTATGACGAATTTAAAGCTGAGATGGAAAGGTAATGCCCCGTAAATTAAAATCAGTTTCAAGTGGTTTTTTCATACGCGATACATTTAACGAAGTATCCTTTGCCATCAAGATGGGCTCGAAAATTTCACTGTGATGTAAATATAATTACTTAGGTTCTGTTTTATGAAAAATCTAATTCTTTTAGAGCTAAACGAAGTGAATTTTGAAGTCGTCAATTTTTACATTGAACAGGGAGACTGTTTGCCTGGCTTCAAAAAGCTAATTGAACAAGGTATTGTCAATACGGAAGCTGAGCCTGAATATGAAAATTTGGAGCCATGGATACAATGGCCTTCTGTCCATACAGGAAAAACGTACAATGAACATAGAGTATTCAGGCTGGGTGATGTCGTCAATTCATCAAGTGGGCAGTTCTTTGAGCAAGTTGAAAAAGTGGGTTTTTCTGTAGGTGCTGTAAGCCCTATGAATGCATCTAATAAGCTTCATAATCCAGCTTATTTTATTCCTGATCCTTGGACACAAACTCCCTGCGATAATAGTTTTCTTAGTAATAGCATTACTGAAGCGATTGTTCAGGCTGTGAACGATAACTCTAAGTCTAAGCTAACCTTCAAAACCATATTTAATTTGGGCTTGGCATGTGTTGCTTTGGTTAATCCGTTCCGTTATATCCCTATGGCGATATATGCTCTTAAATCCTTTGATAAGCCTTGGCGAAAGGCATTGTTTTTGGACATGCTTTTATACGAAATTCATAAAACATTGTTTAAGAGGAAAAGGCCTAATTTTTCTACATTATTTTTAAATGCGGGTGCTCACATTCAGCACCACTATTTCTTTAATTCACCCTTTGTTGATTCACCCGAGTTGCAAAACCCAAGTTGGTATGTCGGAAAGGATGAAGATCCTTTTTTGGAGATGGTTAGAGTTTATGATCGCATGTTATTAGACCTTCTTAGCCTGCCTAATACTGAACTGATGATTGCAACGGGGTTGTCTCAAAAGCCATATGAAAAGCTTAAATTTTATTATCGATTAAAAGACCATAGAGCATTCTTAGAAGGTTTAGGCATAGATTTCAGAGAGGCTATACCTCGAATGACTAGAGATTTTTTAGTGACATTTGACTCTGTTGAACAGGCTTCTTTGGCCGAGAAACAGTTATCAGAAATTTTAGTGGATAATGAAGTTAAATTGTTTGAAGAAATCGATAACAGAGGTCAAGACATTTTTGTGGTTTTGACATATCCTTCTGAGATCACAAAAGACACTATGATTACGACTTTAGGAAAACAGCTGTCATTACTCGATTTGGTGACGTTTGTTGCTATTAAAAACGGTGAGCACCAAAGTAAAGGTTTTGCGTATTTCTCGGATGGCATATCCAAATATGCACCTCCTCAAGGCAGTAATGTTTCTAAGATTCATGGTACAGTTTTGGATTTCTTTGGCGCTCCAAGGTGATCTCGGCAAGTTAAAAGAGATTCCAATTTCTTAAATATTACATGGCAGTCGAATCAGTCTTCCATCCGCCTCTAAGCATTATCCTTTCCAGCGGTTCACCTTGCTCTAGCAGATCAATCGCAGCACCTTGTTTAAACTCTTGTGAATACTTTCTGTTCATTTGATGACACTCCTAGAAGGGCATTATCGCCCTTTTTAATTATGTCCGTAAAGTCGGGGTAAAACCCGTGGAAGGTATTCGAAGGTGAGTTAGTCATGCATCTGTTGGTAGATTTTTTGGTCTGTTGACGAGGTAATGCTTTGGCTGGTTAACCCGTGGGTGAGGGCGTTCTTAGGGGCCTTTCTTTTGCTTTTGGAGACGGTGGGCTTCTTGGGCATGGGGCTATTGATCCAATCAGTCTGTGTGTGCATACAGTATAACGCGCCACTTTCTGTGACCAGGCAACATTTGGAGCTTAGGAAATATCTGCCATTAGATGGTCCAACCCTATATACTATCATAATTTTCACTAAAGCGTTATCTATCAAATAATAGCTGTTTTTGCGAAATGAAATGTATAGTTTATTAGTTTTAAGACTTATTTAAAGGTGCGATAAATGGCCTTATCGAATGTTTTGGTCTGAATTATCTATAAGCGTGCGGTATTGGTAGGGATTTGTGGTAGAAGCGCCATGGCAGCCATGGCAATGAAAAATGTATTAAATGTACCATGTGTGAACGTAATGTTAGTGATCCCAAATGTAGCGTACCCGACGATCAGCATTAGCCCTAATCCATCGGTTGGACTGTTGATCAGTCGTTTGTGGAAGTGAATTAGTAGAAACAACATGAAGGCTAGGTAGCTGATTATGCCTAACATGCCTTTGTCGATGCCCTCTTCAAAGATTTGATTATGGGCATTCAATATATAACTTAAATCCCTCAACAATCCCCGTTCCTCTAGGCTTTGAAAAGCTTCTGCCCGATGTCCTACCCCCACCCCGTACACTGGGTTCTCTTTGAGCACTAGCAGTGCCCCTTTGTAAGTTTCTAAGCGATAACCCACAGACGTTTGATAACTGTCCCCTGCAAAGTATTCTTGTACTTCTTTTACTGCTAGATTTACTCTAGGTTCTACCTTTTCCCAGCCCACAATGGAAGTGGCTACCAATGCTATGCTTATGGCGACGAATGGAATAATGAGCCGTTTTTTGTTCTCTAGATGAATGTATATGTAATACACCACTACCATAGTGAGCGGCGGAATTGCTATCCAACTCCCCCGAGCTAATGAGTTAAAAGAGGCCATTAGGCCTAAAATGAACGCTAGGATAGGAAGTATCCGCAGGATTCTATTACTCTTAAAGTGGCCCCAGCTCAATAGTGAAGCGAAGGCAAGTAATACAGAAATATCGCCAAATAGAATAGGGTTTATCGTGCCACGTGAACCATAATAGATAGAGTGTAAACCATTGAGTGAAGACCCCCCTATAATGCATAACCATACCCAGGTTATTTTAGGCGGATGTTTAAGCATGACCATAATAATGGGTGCAAACAGCACAAAATGGAGGGTTGTGCCAATGTTGCCTAAGCTATGTTTCGCCGGTGGAAATATGAAATAGCTGGCAGCACCAATAGCAAAATAGATGGCAAATAAAGCCATGGTGATTTGTATCGGCTTGGGTACGTTGTGAGTGTACTTTTTACTATTTGTCAGTATCAGTAAAATAGAGATTAACGCAGCCAATGCGGCTGCCATTTCGGCAGATGGATTAAGGGCCCCCATGCTAAGCGGCACATAGAGCATTAGCACAGTAACTAGTGTACCCAGTACTATTTGAATTTTTTTGCACCAGCTGTTTGACGTGGATATGTGGTGTGAATTGCTCAACTTGCTCTTCTTGAATGTGTGATTAGCCGGTTGGCGTATTTTACCAGTTTTCGCGTCGAATACATTGTTTTTTTGTTTGTGGTTTTGTGAACGCGCCTTGCGCCATGATGCTATTGGTACTGACTTTAAGGTGTTTTGAAGGGACTTAACTTAAGTAAATAACAGCATAATTTTCCCTATAGGCTATGTTTAGGTGGACACTCAATTAAATTATTAGCGCTATGCTTAAAGGCAACAACATGGTTTATCGCGGGCTTAGCCAGTGGCTTGCTCTGTTACTGTTATCCCTGCTAGTGGCTTCCTGCAGTCTTGTTGCCACTGCGCCTTACGACGCGGGTACTGACAAAAATCTCACTAAGCTCCACAAACAAACGGCTCAGTTCTTCGTTGCGGCGGCTAATCCCATTGATTGCGACTACCGGCATTACTTCGATTTTTATCAAACGTCCAGCGTGGCCTTGAGTGGCTTGCGGGTGCGGGCTGCGGCCATTGGTGGTAATGCGTATACGGTGGCTCAGCTGGGTTTGTTAGCGGAGAATTACGCAAGTTTGGCAAGGCTGCATAAGCTTGGGTGTTTGAATGCTAGGCAGGTAGATGAATTATGGACCACGTTCGACTCAAGTTTTAGTGCGGTTTTACGGTTAGAGTTGGGGAAGAAATATGGGCGTTAATCATCGTGCATTATCGCTTTTTTTCTATGGAATGGGGATCTAAATGACAAAGATTAAAGGCGATTTGAGTAGGCTCATCTTGGTGGAGCTATTATCTCAGCTAGGTACTATTGCGCAACACGATACGCGCGGTGGGTCTTGCGGAAATAGCGTTGCCTCAGTCGCTCAGGCTCTGGCAATTGAATTTGCCTCCATAGATGATATGTTGGCTGCAGGTGAACTCACTCAAGAACAAGCCGTAATGCACCGAGAGTTGCGTATTAATGCGGCAAAGATCAATCTGCTTGCTGTAGAAGGCGTAAACGACATTATAGTAGCGGGTGCTATGGAAGCGGTCACCAAAGTTGTGCGGCGGTTCTATGGGGTGTGAGGGTGGTGGTTGGAGATTCCGGCCTTCGCCGGAATGACGCGGGTTAGGTGTTGCTTAGTTCTTGCTCGACTAAGGTGACCCAGTAGGCGGCCCCGGTTTCGGCGATGTCGTCGTTGAAGTCGTAGTGGGGGTTGTGCAGCATGCAGCCACCTACGCTATCGACTCCGTTGCCTAGGAAGGCATAACAGCCGGCTTTTACCCTGAGCATACTCGCAAAATCTTCTGAGATGGTTTTTGGGCGGCAGGCTAAATCTACTTTTGACTCGCCCAACAAGGCGACGGCGGCTTGGCCTGCGGCTTGGGTTTCTGTTGCGGTATTGATGGTGGCCCAGAATACGCGGTCGTAGGTGAATTCGTGGTCTGCGCCATGGGCGTCACAGATGCCACGCACCAGTTGACCCATGCGCGCTTCAATTAGGTCTTGAACCTGTTCCGAAAAACTTCGGCAGTCGCCGGTAATGGTGACGGTGCTGGGGATCACGTTAACCGCGCCGTCGGTGACAAATTCCGTGGCGGAAACAACAGCCTGAAGCTCAGGGTCTATGCTGCGCGATACAATGGTTTGTAGGGCTAACAGGATTTCTGCACCAATCACCAGTGGGTCAATATGGTGATGGGGTTGTGACGCGTGGCCACCACGGCCTTTGATCACAATTTTAAAGTTGTCTTCGCTGGCCATTACACCACCTGAATTCATGGCCATTTCGCCTGCCGTCATGCCCGGCATATTGTGCAGGCCGTAGATGGCTTGCATGGGAAATCGTTCAAATAAGCCGTCGTCAATCATGGATTGTGCGCCAGCACCGTGTTCTTCGTCGGGTTGGAACACAAAATATACAGTGCCATCAAAGTTACCCGTGGCGGCGAGTTCTTGGGCGGCGCCCAGCAGCATGGCAGTATGGCCGTCGTGGCCACAGGCATGCATACGGCCGTGGTTCTGCGACTTGTAAGTAAAGTCATTGAGCTCTTGAATCGCGAGGGCGTCCATGTCGGCACGTAAACCAATGGCTGTATCAGAAGTGCCGCGTTTAAGTACGCCCACCACACCTATTTCACCAATCTGGGTATGAACCTGTAGGCCGAATTCTGTGAGTTTTTGGGCCACAAAGGCGGCCGTGTCGTGCACCTCAAAGCCGGTTTCCGGGTGCTGGTGCAGGTGTTGACGCCAGTGCGACATCTGATTTTTGGAGGCGTGTTTTAGCGTGGTCATACTTGGCGTCTTCAGGGCTTTGAAAGACGCCAATCATGGCATATTTGTCAGTGGTTAGTCACTATTATGTTGCCGATAAATACCGCTTAAAAGGTTCATAAATTACCCTTTAGCGATTAGGCCTACTGCTTCTATGCCGGCCACAGCGGCCAATAAGTCGTTGTCAGAAGTATCGCCAGTTACACCTAGCGAGCCTAAGGTATGGCCCCGATCGTTTTGAATGAGTACGCCACCCGGTACGGGGATCATTTTACCGTCTAAGGCTGCGTTTGCAGTAACGATAAAATAAGGCTGAGCTTCGGCCCTGGCCATTTGTGCACTGCCGGGCATGCCTAACATCACCACGCCATAGGCTTTGGCTTGGGCAATAGCAAAACGGCCAGGAGATGCACCGTCTTGCCGTTCAAATGCCTTAACGTGGCCGCCTGCGTCTAGCACGACTACGGACAGTGGGTTTAAACCTAACTCTTTTCCTTGAGCAAGAGTGGCATTGATGATGCGCTTAGCGCGGCTTAAGGATATTTCGGCCATGATCGGCTCCCAATGGAGTGGCTTGGTTGCCACAGGATTATTCTATGGGCAACATCATAGCCGAGTTAGGCCGACACAATTAGCCTGTATTCGACTTTAGTAGGGTCTAAACGGCCATATTCATCATCCGCACAGCTTATGTCCCGTCGCGAATTTGGTTTAACGTGAGGTTGGGTGTTAACGCTTGGGGGTCTAATTGAATGTGAATCAATGCTGCCTTACCGGCACCCATGGCATCCGCTAAGGCTTGAGGGAACTGATCTGTTTGAGTCACTTGGGTGGCAAACGCACCATAGGCTTTGGCTAATGCGCAAAAATCTGGGTTAACCAAGTCTGTGGCGCTTACGCGGCTTGGGAAATGGCGCTCTTGATGCATACGGATGGTGCCGTACATGCCGTTATCAATGACCAATACAATAATGTTGGCCTGTTGTTGCACGGCGGTGCCAAATTCCTGCATGGTCATTTGAAAACAGCCATCACCAGCAAAACAAACCACGGTTTTATGAGGCTCGGCGATTTTGGCCGCAACCGCCGCCGGTAAACCATAGCCCATAGAGCCGCTGGTGGGCGCTAACTGAGTGCCATATTGGCTGAACTTCCAAAAACGATGAATCCATGTGGCATAGTTGCCGGCACCGTTGGTGATAATGGTATCGGCGGGTAGGCTGCTGCTTAGGTGGGCCATCACGGCGGGCATTTGCACGGCACCTGGATGGGCCTGAGTGGGTAAGGTAGACCACTGTTGATAGTTGTTATGGCAGTTGGCGACGTGGTCTACACGCGCTGGTGCAGGCTCAATAGTGGGCGAAAGCTCACATAACCCAGCGGCCAATGCCTTAGGGCTGGCATGGATGGCTAAGTCGGCACGGTATACACGTCCCAGCTCTTCTGCAGAAGCATGGATATGAATCAGTTGTTGGTGCGCACCTTGCACGCCTAACAGTTCATAGTTTTGCGACGGCACTTCTGAAAAACGCCCGCCCATAAGGATGACTAAGTCGGCGTTGGCAATGGCGGTTTTAAGCTTAGGGTTAATACCCAAGCCCACGTCGCCTGAATAGTGGGGATGATTATGGTTAAACAACATTTGGCGGCGAAATGAACAGGCTACGGGCAGGGCAAACTGTTCGGCAAAAGTTTCAATCTGGGCCACCGAGTCTGCACACCAACGGCTACCTCCTAATATCAGAATAGGCTTGCTGGCGTGTTCCACCATGTGCGCCATTTGCTGCATATCGGTTTGGCTTGGATGTGTCTCTACAGTTGTAAACGGTTTAATCTGCTTGCTTGCCGCAGTGCCCGACAAGGTGTCTTCTGGCAATACTAATACCACCGGGCCTGGCCGGCCACTGGTGGCCACAGACCATGCACGGCTCACCATTTCGGTGATGCGGTCGGCGGAGTCTATTTCTGCCACCCACTTGGCCATGGAGCCGAGATATTGACCATAATCCACCTCTTGAAAGGCTTCGCGGTGGCGTAATTGGCTATTGATTTGGCCAATAAATAAAATCATTGGCGTGGAATCTTGCTGGGCCACATGAACACCGGCACTAGCATTGGTAGCGCCTGGGCCACGGGTCACAAAACAAATGCCTGGGCTGCCGTGGAGTTTGCCCCAAGCTTCGGCCATCATGGCTGCGCCGCCTTCTTGGCGAGCACTGGTGGCGGTAATGGGGCTGTTATGTAGCGCGTCTAAAACTTCTAAATAGCTTTCTCCGGGCACGCAAAATAATTGTTTAACGCCATGGGCTTCTAAGGCGTCTACAACGAGCTCGCCGCCTGATTTCATATGAGTGGTCATTGGTGATTCCGTTTGCAAGTTACAGGCGTTGAAGTGTTTTATAGTACGCCTCTACCGCCACCAGGCGGCATTGGCTTTGTTCGGTTAGATGCAGGCCGGTGGCGGTTTCATCACTAATAATGGCATTGCCTTGATCATCAAACGACACCGGCACAATGCTGCTGCGGAAGTTTTCTAATTCTGTATTACTAATCAAAAATAGCTCGGCATCTGCGTTAGGTGGGGCTATTTTGACCTTGAATATGGCGCTGTTTTTCACCGAACTTACGTCTTTGAGTTGAGATTCGACCGTGGGGCCAGCATCAAAAATATCCACATAACCCATGTGTTGAAAGCCTTCTTTTTCTAACAGGCGTAATGCGGGTTTGGTTTTTTCATGTACATGGCTGATGACCGCTTGGGCTTCTGGGCTGAGCAAGTTCACATACAGTGGGTACTTGGGCATCAGTTCGGCGATAAACACTTTGTTACCTAAGCCCACAAGGTAATCGGCTTGTTTAAACTCCATGGAGAAAAAGTGTGTGCCTAACCAATGCCAAAAAGGCGAATTGCCAGAGGCGTCATTAACGCCGCGCATTTCGGCAATCACTTTGCTGCCAAAACGCTCGGCAAATTGCGCCATAAACAAAAACCGGCTTTTAGACAACAAACGGCCATTGGTACCGTTACGGTGGGCTTCTTGCAGAAATAAGGTACACACTTCAGCGCAACCCGTGTAATGGTTACACAAGGTGAGCACTTCCATTTTGTTATGGACTTCTAGCGTGGGCGACGCGTGTACTACGGTTTGGCGATGATAGTGATAAAAGGGCGCGCGGGTGCCCACGCTGGCTTCAATGGCGGTAGTGCCCATGACTTCGCCAGTTTCTGTGTCTTCTAGTACAAACAGGTAACCTTCATCGTCGGGTGCGTCTAAGGGTTTAGCAAAAGACGCAACCGAGCGTGCAATTTTTTCGTTGAGAACGTCGCGGTTAATGGGTAAGGAGGTAAAACCTACACCAGAATCTACCGCAATTTGATACAAAGCGTCTTGGTCTTGTGGACCGATAGGACGGATAACTAACATTGTGAGCCAGACATAAGTAGCCAATAAAGGCTTATTATACGGGCAGTTGCCTGTTTAGAGGCAAGGCTTAAGTTGCACAAATGCGTCGTAAATCTTCGCAAACCTGTTTGTGGCCTGCGCAGGGTAGGCGATACAGGGCGCCTTGTTGAATAATATAGCCATTGATTGCGTCGATTTCTGTGGTGCGTCCTGCTTGGTAGTCTTGCAACATCGACGATTTGTTGTCGGCTGTTTGTTGTAATACCCGCCGGCTGCTATTAAGCAAGCCTTGGCCCATCGGCATCACACCTTCTCTGGCCATTACATCTTGAGTTTCTGCACACAGTTGTTGTAACCGTGGCCACGCTAAAGGGTGATCAATTAACGCGCCGTTAGAGCACTGGTAGATTGCCGTGAGCGCGTTGATCACGCTGTTGATTGCCAGTTTGTGCCAAAGTGGTACTCGGATGTCGGTGTGCCATGCTAGCTTTAGGGTGGGCGGATGCTCTAGGCGATCTAATAAATCATCTATGGCGGGCGCAATTACGGCATTGTTCAAGTGGTCACTAAAGCTGCCAATCAACGTTCGGCCCACCCCCGCTCGTACCACATCAAAAGGGCCTTTACGCCACGCACCGTCGGTGCTGGTGGCACAATAAATGTTAGCCTTAGGTAAAGTCATTTGGAGCTCTTGAGCACTGCCCATGCCATTTTGCAGCAATACTATGATGGCATTGTCGGCTAACTGCTTGCGCCATGGCAGCACCGCGTCTAGGGTGGCATAGGCCTTACAACAAACGAGTAGGTGGTGGATAACCTTGGGTGGCTGGGTTGGGGTAAAAGCCTGAGGGTTGGCCACCCATGTTTGCTCACTATCCAACAAATGGATGCCAGTCGCCGAGTGATACTGGTCGAGTTGCTGCTCATCCTTGAGTAATAGGCTCACGGGCACACCGTGCTGAGCTAAACTGCTAGCCCAGAGGCTGCCAATAGCACCAACACCAGATATGTGCCAAGGGTAGGATGAAAGACGAGTCATGGGTTACAATATTACCATTAAAGTTTGTCCCGTATTTTAACAAAGGAATTTACTAATGCCATCATTTGACGTGGTTTCTGAACTTGACGCCCACGAAGTGTCCAACGCCCTTGACCAAGCTAACCGCGAAGTAACCACCCGTTATGACTTTAAAGGGGTTAACGCTAGCTTTGATCAAGGCGAAGACATGGTCACCATGCGTGCCGATGTGGAGTTTCAGTTACAGCAAATGTTGCCTATTTTGCACGAAAAGCTGATCAAACGGGGTATTGATATCCGTTGTTTAGAGGTGAAAGACCCAGAAACCACCAATATGAAGAGTAGCCAAGTGGTGTTGATGAAATCGGGCTTAGAAAAAGAGTTAGCTAAGAAAGTGGTTAAGTTTCTTAAAGAAAAGAAGCTTAAAGTGCAAAGCCAAGTGCAGGGCGATCAAGTCCGTGTTACGGGCAAAAAGCGCGACGACCTACAACAAGCCATTGCCGGTTTGCGCGAAGGCGAATTCGACATGCCGCTACAGTTTACTAACTTTAGAGACTAAACCGCTCAATCTCTGAGTACTATAAAAGGATTTAAATAGCTTATGACCACCCCAGTAAAGCTGGTCAGCTTTGTGGTTTTTTGTGCCTGCCTGTTGCTTGCCGTTAACTTCGGTATGCGCTCTTCGTTTGGCTTTTTTATGGCGCCTATTTCTAGCGAATTTGGCTACGGCCGCGAAGTGTTTGCCTTTTCCTTGGCGTTGCAAAACTTATGTTGGGGCCTGTTTCAGCCTATTGCGGGTGCCATTGCCGATCGTTTTGGTACGGTAAAATCCATTGTTATTGGTTCGCTAGCCTATGCGTTGGGCCTATACATCACCGCTACCGCCGGAGACCATTGGGACTTACACATTGGTGCAGGTATTCTTGTGGGTATGGGTATTGCTGGCACTGGGTTTGGTGTAGTGTTGCCGGCTTTGGCACGCATGGTGGCCGAAGAAAAACGTGGTTTTGCCCTAGGTTTAGGCACCGCCGCAGGTTCGTTTGGTCAGTTGCTGGTCATACCTGTAGCACAAGAATTTATCACCACTTATGGATGGCAAATTGCGTTGCTTATACTGGCGTCCGGTTCTTTGTGTATGTTGCTGTTGTCAGTGCCATTTCGTGGTGATGCGCAGCAACGTAATGCAACCGGCGCAGATGACCAGCAAACCTTGAACCAAGCGTTAAAAGAAGCCGGTGGCCATGTGCATTATTGGTTGTTGATTGCCGGTTTCTTTGTATGTGGTTTTCAGCTGGCCTTTATCACCGTACACATGCCAGCCTACTTGTCCGACAATGGGTTTGGTGCGCATGTTGCGGTGGTTAGCCTGTCGCTCATTGGTTTGTTTAATATATTTGGTTGTTTGTTGTTCGGCGCTTGGTCTAGCAAATATTCTAAAAAGAACTTGCTGGGTATTATTTACTTTTGCCGAGCAGCGGCCATTGCCGCCTTTATGTTGGCGCCTATCAGCACTACCAGCGTCTACCTTTTCTCCATTGTCTCCGGTTTTTTATGGCTTGCCACAGTACCCCCTACATCCGGTTTAGTGGCTCAAATGTTTGGCCTTAAACACATGGGTAGCTTGTACGGCATTGTGTTCTTGAATCACCAGCTAGGCTCTTTTTTAGGTGTTTGGATTGGCGGTTATTTATACGACACCACGGGCAACTACGACAAAGTATGGTGGGCAGCTGCAATCATTGCGCTGATTACAGCGGCCATTCATATTGTCATTGATGAGCGGCCCGTGCAGCGGTTAAGAGCATCGATGGCCTGAATTAATGCCCATAGTGGTTAACCGCTATTTGTCCCGCTGCGCCTGCTTTTTATCGGCTTTAGCCTGGCGGCGCTGGGCAATGGTTTCAATGGCGTCGGCACCAAGGTGGCCTTCGCCACGTTGTTGGGACAATTCCATTTGACGTTGGCGCTCTTCAAAGCGCTGACGTTGGTCTGGGGTGTGTTTGTCAAAACAGTGTGGGCAGCTAATGCCTTCTAAGTACTTATCACTGGTTTGTTCTTCCTTGGTAATTGGTAAACGACAGGCGTGGCACTGATCGTACTGACCTTTTTCTAGCTGGTGGTTTACCGTAACGCGATTGTCGAATACAAAACATTCGCCTTGCCACATGGTGTCTTCTTCGGGCACTTCTTCTAAGTACTTAAGAATGCCGCCTTCTAAGTGATACACTTCTTCAAACCCTTGTTCTTTAAGGTAGGCAGTGGATTTTTCACAACGAATGCCACCGGTACAGAACATGGCTACTTTTTTGTTGGTGCTCGGGTCTAAGTTGTCGCTTACATACTGCGGAAATTCGCGAAAAGTGGTGGTGTCTGGGTTGAGTGCGCCTTCAAAGGTGCCTACTTTCACTTCGTAATCGTTACGTGTGTCTACCAACACTACGTCTGGGTCAGAAATAAGGGCGTTCCAATCTTGGGGTTTAACATAGGTGCCTACCACTTGTTTGGGGTCAATGCCCTCTACACCCATGGTGACAATCTCTTTTTTGAGCTTCACTTTGGTGCGGTAAAACGGATTTTCGGCTTCCAAAGACTCTTTGGTGACGATGTGTTGTAAACGGTCGTCTTTTTCAAACCAAGTAATCAATGCATCAATGCCTTTGCGGCTGCTGGCGACTGTGCCATTGATGCCTTCTGAGGCGAGTAATAACGTGCCACGAATGTTGTTGTGCTCCATTACCTTGAGTAACGGCTGGCGTAGGTCTTGAAATTTTTCTAGGGTGACGAATTTGTATAACGCACAGACAACAATCTGCGATTGATCTTGAGGCATGAGGACTTCCTTAGCGAGCCGAAACGTAAATCCGGAGCGGGGGTTTAATGTGAGGTGCTATTTTACTGTATGCGGGGGAATAAATCCAAGCCGATTGGCGAGTGTAAGCTATTCGTGATGGGTCCACAGGCGCAACACCTTGACGGTTTTTTCACGGGTATAGACTTGGTATACAAGACGGTGCAGTATGTTGATTCTGCGGGAATAAGCGCCTGCTAAGTTACCTACAAGCTGTTCAAATGGTGGTGGGTTTTGAAAAGGGTCATTAGCCAGTATTTCTAGTAACTTTGCAGCTTTGTTGTTTAAACCCGAAGCGGCGAGTTTTTTAGCATCTGTTTGAGCGTGTTTGGTGTAAACCAAAACCCAAGTCACCAGGTGAGTTCCGTATTACACCCTGCCAATGGTTGAGCTAAGCCGTCTTGAATAGAATGGCTCATACCCGGTATCGAGGTTAAGTACAGCGTTTCGGCAATGGCTTTCCAATCTTCCTCGGACACGAGTACTGCATTGTTGCGTTTGCCGGTAATGGTAATAGGCTGGTGATTATCGGATGCTTGGTCAATTAACTTATAAAGGCTTGCGCGTGCTTCTGTAGCGGTGATGGTCGACATAATGTACTCCCGTAGAAGAAGCGTACGCCTTTACGTACTATAGGTCAATGGTTAAGAGGTTGAACGCGGCTGCACCAGCGTTAAACCACCCAACACACAAACTAACGCCAGCCATACCAAGGCAGAGTGGCTTTCGCCTAAGATCAACATGCCAAACAGCACTCCAGAAAGGGTGACCACATAGGACACTTGGCTCGCAAATACCGCCCCAGTGCGGCCAACTAACCAAATGTACCCCGTATAAGCCACAACGTGAAGTAGGCTGTTGGCAAGAATGGCCCACTCTACAGACGTCCATGCCTGGCTAAGGTCTACCCATGAATCTGTTGCCAAGGTTATGGGCGTGCAAATTAACAAGCCAATGATAGAGGCACCACGTAAGGCGGTGAGCGGGTCCATATTGGTGGGCGTATAGCGAGCAATGTAATTGCCTTCGATGCCATAGAAGAAAGGTGCCACTAGGGCCAATAGCATAAAAACCCCTAAGCCTCGGCTGGTGAAATCTGCTTCTGGTCCAAGAATTAGACCAATGGCCACGGCACCTAATAAAATGCCTACAATGCGTAGCCCCTCAAATTTTTCAGCACGGATCACCAGCGCAACCATCAGCGTGAACATGGGCACCGTGGCCAAGCCAATGGCGAGTATGCCAGCTGGTAGGTGGGCTGCAACAATGTAAGAGGTGGTGTTGGGGATGATAGTGCCCACTAAAGCCACAATGGCATAAAATCGCACGTCTGCCGTTTTCATAGGCAGAGGCTTGCCTTGCAGATGGCCAATAAGTGTAAGTAAGACTGCGCCCAAAGCTAGTTGCCAAAAAATCAACCCTAGGGGCTGATGACCCGTAGAAACAACGTGTTTCATAATCACAATGGTGCTGCCCCACACGGTGCCAAGTAATAACAAAAAAGATAGCGCGTAAAAGGCAGGGAGCTTGTTCATGGAAGTAGTTCATCTATTCGGGCGACTAATGGAGGCTCACTGTGCACGTATAGCACAATAAAAACAAGGCAAGCAAGAATTAGGGTTGCCACTGATACTGTTGCATCGAAACCTTGTGATTGTGTAACCGCACACCTTCTTGTTCGAGTTTTTCCCGTTGGCGCACATAACCTGCTGTGGCCGGTGGGAAGGCCAGCTTGCCGCTGGCAGTGATTACCCTATGCCACGGTAAAGACGAATCTTTGGGTAAGTGGCGCAAACACCAGCCTACCCAGCGCGCGGCACCTACTTGCCCTGCTAGGGTAGCGAGTTGGCCATAACTGGCAACCTTGCCAGCGGGTATGGCGGCAATGGTTTGGTACAACTGTTGGCGGCGCAGTCGTTGTTGGTCTTGTGGCTTTTGTTGATGGGGGTCTTTCATTTTTTTTGTATGGCCGCATATAAGAATCACAGTTAACTTAACTAAGACTACATTATTATGCGTTTTCTTTTTGCCTTATTTATTGCCGTGCCCATTGTGGAAATGGTAGTGCTCATTCAAGTGGGCCAACAAATTGGTGCGCTATGGACCATTGCCTTGGTATTGCTTACCGCCTTTATTGGCATTAATTTGCTACGCCATCAGGGCTTGGCCACTTTGAACCGTGCTAACTGGCGTATGCAGTCGGGTCAAATCCCGGCCCAAGAAATGTTAGAAGGCATTTTATTGGCCGTAGGCGGTGCTTTGTTGCTTACCCCGGGTTTTGTAACCGACAGCATTGGCTTTTTGTTGTTACTGCCGTTTACGCGCCAGTTTTTTGCGTCGCGTTTGATGGGCCGTTTTAAAATGTTCTCCAAAGCTAACCTAGGTGCCACGGGTGGTTTTGGTCCAGGCTTTAATAAAGACGAAAGTATAATAGAAGGGGAGTTTGATGCCCCGCAGAATAGCCACAAGAGCAATAAGATTGAATAAAGTGTAGTTTTCTAAACATTTTTTGAGGTTTGCTATTGAAAACCTCACTTCACCCCATATCTAAGAACTCGATATTAAAAACAATTCCGGCTTAGTCGGAGATACGTACATTTTAGGAGTACAAACGTAATGAGCATCCGTCCTTTACAAGATCGTGTTGTTATTCGTCGTCAAGAAGAAGAAGCAACGAGTGCTGGTGGCATCGTGCTACCTGGTAGCGCCGCAGAAAAGCCTAACCAAGGTGAAGTATTGGCAGTAGGCCCTGGCCGTATTACTACCAACGGCGAACAGCAAGCTATGAGCGTTAAGGTTGGCGACACAGTATTGTTTGGCCCTTACGCTGGCAACAGCACCGCTAAGATCAATGGCGAAGAAGTGCTTATCGTTAGCGAAAGCGAAATTTACGGCATCCTTGAAGCCTAATTTAACTCTATTATAGAAACAGGAATTTTTGACATGGCAGCTAAAGAAGTAAGATTTGGTGATTCGGCTCGTAGCCGTATGGTAAACGGCGTTAACATCCTTGCCGACGCCGTAAAAGTAACCTTAGGCCCTAAAGGCCGTAACGTAGTTCTAGACAAAGCCTTTGGCGCACCAACCATCACTAAAGATGGTGTGTCTGTTGCTAAAGAAATCGAACTTACCGACAAGTTTGAAAACATGGGCGCACAAATGGTGAAGGAAGTTGCTTCCCAAGCTAACGATGTAGCCGGTGACGGCACCACCACTGCAACTGTTTTGGCTCAAGCGATCCTAAACGAAGGCCTTAAGGCTGTTGCAGCTGGCATGAACCCAATGGACCTTAAACGCGGCATCGACAAAGCGTCTGCTGCTGTAGTAGCTCAAATTGAAGAAATGGCTACGCCATGTGCCGACACCAATGCAATCGCTCAAGTAGGTACGATCTCTGCTAACTCCGATAGCACTGTAGGCATGATCATTGCTGAAGCGATGGAAAAAGTAGGCAAAGAAGGCGTAATCACTGTTGAAGAAGGTACTTCTCTACAGGACGAGCTAGACGTTGTAGAAGGTATGCAATTTGACCGTGGTTACTTGTCTCCATACTTCGTAAACAACCAAGACAACATGACTGCCGAATTGGAAATGCCTTTCCTACTATTGGTAGACAAGAAGATTTCTAACATCCGTGACTTGCTACCTATTTTGGAAGCTGTTGCTAAAGCAAGCCGTCCACTGTTGATTGTTGCTGAAGACGTTGAAGGCGAAGCCCTTGCAACATTGGTAGTGAACAATATGCGTGGCATCGTAAAGGTATGTGCAGTTAAGGCACCAGGTTTTGGCGATCGCCGTAAGGCTATGCTAGAAGATATCGCTGTTCTAACTGGCGGCACCGTAATTTCTGAAGAAATTGGTTTGTCTCTAGAAACAGCGACTCTTGAGCAACTAGGTCAAGCTAAGCGCGTTAACATGTCTAAAGAAAACACCATCATCATTGACGGTGTTGGCGAAGCCTCTGCCATTGAAGGTCGTGTTTCTGCAATCCGCGCACAAATTGGTGATACTTCGTCAGACTACGATCGTGAGAAGCTTCAAGAGCGCGTTGCTAAACTTGCGGGTGGTGTTGCCCTAATCAAGGTTGGCGCAGCTACCGAAGTAGAAATGAAAGAGAAGAAGGCTCGCGTAGAAGACGCATTGCACTCGACTCGTGCTGCTGTTGAAGAAGGCGTAGTGCCTGGCGGCGGCGTTGCACTAATCCGTGCATTGCAAGGCGTTGAAGGTCTAGAAGGCGATAACCCAGACCAGACTGTTGGTATTAAAGTGGCCCTTAAGGCCATGGAAGCACCTATGCGTCAAATCACTAGCAACTCAGGCGACGAAGCCTCTGTTGTGGTAGACAAGGTGAAGTCTGGTTCTGGTAACTACGGTTACAACGCCAGCACTGGCGACTACGGCGACATGATCGAAATGGGTATCCTAGACCCAGCCAAAGTGACACGTACTGCACTTCAAGCAGCAGCTTCTGTAGCTGGCATGATGATCACTACTGAGTGCATGATTGCTGACACACCTGCAGACGATGCAGCCGGTGGCGGCATGCCAGACATGGGCGGCATGGGTGGCGGTATGGGCGGTATGGGCGGCATGATGTAATTCATCCCCTAAGCTAACCACGCTTACAAAAAGCCGGCCCTTGTGGCCGGTTTTTTTATGGCTAAAATAAGCCAATGTGGTTATATTGATAGACTCGATTCGGGGTATAAAAGGACATAGTGATGATCGAAATTAGCAACTTAGGCAAGCAGTACACCAGTGGTTTTGTAGCGCTGGATAACATTAGCCTGAGCGTTAAAAAAGGCGAAATATTGGCTTTGTTGGGCCCCAACGGCGCAGGCAAAACCACCCTTATTTCTTCGGTGTGTGGCATTGTAAATCCCACCTCCGGGTCGGTGACTGTGGGTGGTTTTGACATTATTAAAGACTATCGTAAAACCCGTAGTTTAATTGGACTAGTCCCCCAAGAACTGACCACGGATGCGTTTGAAACCCCCTGGGATAACTTGACCTTTAGTCGTGGATTGTTTGGGTTACGTAAAAATCCTCAAGTGGTAGAAAAGGTACTTAGAGACCTGTCCCTGTGGGATAAGAAAGATGACCGTATAATGACACTCTCAGGCGGCATGAAGCGCCGTTTACTGATCGCCAAGGCCTTGGTGCACGAACCACAAGTGTTGTTCTTAGACGAGCCGACAGCCGGTGTAGACGTAGCCTTGCGGCAAGACATGTGGCGCATGGTAGACGAGTTACGTCACCAAGGTGTAACCATTGTACTGACCACCCATTATATTGAAGAAGCTGAAGCCATTGCCGATCGTATCGGTGTAATCAGTGGCGGTAAGTTGTTGCTGGTGGAAGACAAGGGCACCTTAATGGCTCGTATGGGCCAAAAGCAACTTAAAGTAGAGTTAATGGACACCCTAGAAACGTTACCCAAGGTGCTCGAAGAACAGGGTTTCTGTTTGGCCGACGACCGCCTCAGTATTATGTATCACTACGACAAAGATGCAGAAGAAATAGACATCGGAGGGTTACTACAAGCCGTAACTAGCGCGGGTTTAGGTGTGAAAGACATACACACACAACAAAGCAGCCTAGAAGAAATATTTGTAGACTTACTGGAGGACGTAGCATGAATCTAAGAGCTATGTGGGCCATTTATTCGTTTGAGATGTCGCGGACTAAACGCACGGTGACTCAGAGCATCGTGTCTCCTGTGTTGTCTACCGTGCTTTATTTTGTAGTGTTTGGTGGTGCTATAGGTTCGCGTATCGAATCTGTCGATGGCATTAGTTATGGCGCCTTTATTGTGCCGGGGCTAATCATGTTATCCATTATGACTCAAAGCTTGTCTAACGCATCGTTTGGTATCTATTTTCCGCGTTATTCGGGCACTATTTATGAGGTGCTTTCTGCACCGGTGTCGTTTTGGGAAGCTACCGTAGGTTATGTGGGAGCAGCAGCGACAAAATCGCTAATTATTGGTTTGATTATACTGGCCACGGCAGGCTTATTTGTGCCGATTCAGATCGCTCATCCGTTTTGGATGTTGGCATTTTTGATATTAACCACCATTACCTTTAGCCTGTTTGGTTTTCTGATTGGTATTTGGGCCGATGGGTTTGAAAAGCTGCAATTGATTCCTCTTCTAGTGGTCACGCCAATGGTGTTTTTGGGCGGTGCTTTTTACTCTATCGACATGCTGCCTAACGCGTGGCAAACGGTGACGATGTTTAATCCTGTGGTGTACCTGATCAGTGGCTTTCGTTGGAGTTTTTACGAAATATCCGATGTTAGTGTGGGTGTTAGTTTAGCCATGGTGATGTTGTTTATGGGTATTTGTTTGGCCCTCATCGGCTGGATCTTTAAAACCGGCTACCGACTCAAACAGTAGTGTGTGGTTGGACTTAGTTGAATTGAATTTACCATAGGTGTCACTCCCATTGAACAGCAGTATAAATAACCGTAAAGGCATCCTATTAATGCTCGTCGCGATGGCGGGCTTTACCCTAGAAGACGCCTTCATTAAGCAGCTTTCTAGCACCGTCTCCATTGGTCAGATTTTGATGGTTGTGGGCTTTTTTGGCGCTGTTATTTTTGCTCTTCTGGCCCTTACCCGAGGGCGTAAAATATTTGTACCCAGCGTTTGGACACGGGCGACTATTGCTCGTATGATCGCAGAAACCATTGCCGCCGTGGCGTTTGTGACGTCATTGTCGCTTGTGCCTATATCAACAGTGGCGGCGGTATTTCAAGTTACCCCTTTAACAATTACCATGGGCGCGGCGTTATTCTTAGGCGAAAGAGTGGACTGGCGTCGGTGGACTGCCGTTGGTGTGGGTTTTAGTGGTGTGTTACTGATTATAAGGCCTGGATTTACAGGCTTTGATCCATCGGTTTTGTGGGTGCTGGTGGCCGTTGTGGGCGTTGCCGCTAGAGATTTGGTGACTCGCGCTATTCCTAAGACTGTTGAATCTTCCATCATTTCTTTTCAAGCCTTTTCATCTCTGGCTGTTATTGGTGCATTAATGCTCTGGGTAAGCCCCCAAGGTATTGCCCCTATCTTGGGTAAAGAATTAGTTTATTTTGGCTGTGCTATCGTTTTTAGTGTGTCGGGTTATTATGCCATTGTTGCGGCAATGCGCGTGGGGGATGCCTCTGTGGTCTCTTCTTTTAGGTATACAAGACTACTGTTCTCGCTGCTGGTGGGTGTATTTGTTTTCAACGAAAACGTGGAAATGCCTACCCTCGTTGGGTCTGGAATTATTATAGCCACAGGGTTGTATACGTTTGTAAGAGAGCATCGCGTAGTTACCGATCGGCGAGAATACGGCAGCCCGTTATAGGTATTTTCGACCGAAAATAGCCGGTGATGTAACGCTAGTTGCTAACTATGCCTTTAAGTCGAGCGCGGCCATTGGCGTTCACCTTGATAACTGCTCTGTGGGGGTGGTTAAGTTGCTCTTCCAGGGCCATGGCTTTGTCTTTAGGTGCAAAAAAAGCTTCGATGCCGTAGCTTACCTCGATCATGGGTGCCCCTTGGAGGTGCCAGTTTTTGCCTGTCCTACCGCGCATAAATAACCCGCTAGTAGGCTCTTCTTTGTACATACCATTGCCAATCCATAGTTCGGTTTCAGTTACAGGCTCAAGGGCGATATACACCACCGTGCCTTTAGCAATTGGGTGACCATCCTGCCATGCTTGGGGCACTGCTTGTTGGTTTATGTTGTAGGATAAAAGCGCGTAGTTACCACGAAACAAAGAGCGGGGGTCTACGGGTTTTGTCGCCAGAGAAACCTCGGTGCCAAACCACAAAGGTAACTGGGCGTTAATATACATACCTACCAGTACGCACAGTTGGAAGCTGGCAGCACACACTAGGCCAACAGTCAGACGCTTAGGCATTAGCTTTGGCCTCCTTGCCATTGGTTTTCATGCTATGGATTTGCCAGTATTTAGAGGCAGAAAAGAGGATGATAGCGAAAACAAGAAACAATACGGCACCGCCTATGTAGCCGCCGACTAAGTCAAAATAACGGGCAAAAGCTGCAGCCAATAAGGTGACTAATCCCAAGAAGAAATAATGTGATTTGCCGGTGTTGATGGCGTTATAAATGAGGTAAATGCCGCTGCATAACAACGCTATGTTAACCAGCCAACTGGTTGCCGTTACGCCGTAGCCTTGTGGATCTAATACTAAAAATGCAATACCTGCAGCCAGCAGTGTATACATGCCAATCATGTGTAATAACAAGCCAGAACGCCAGGCCATAACAGTTGTTAAGGTGATGATCAGGCTAGTAATAATCAACATGGAGGTGACATGATCCCACTGGGCCGACGTAATTTCGTCGAGGGCTTCGGTAAAGCTCAGTACAAACAAAAATATCAAACCAAAACGAAGACACCAAATGTCGATTAGACCACCGTAATCTTTATAGTTGTTAGACCCTTTGTATTGGAGGCTGCGGCCGATTACAAATAACAGCATGAACACGGCTACGGTGACGATGGTTTGCTCAATATGACCACCTATTAGAGCCCCAGAACTCCACAACGCCATTAAGCTAAACTCGGTCCAAGCACCACTACAAATCAGCAAGGTTAGGAGCAGAGAGATGCTCCTGGGCCCTGTTGTTAATAACCAAAAACCGCACAGCAAAAATAGGCCAGCGCTGGCGGGGTAAATGCCATAGTCTACTTCTAATAAGAACCAAATGGCCGCCAGGATCAAGGTTTGGATCATCAATAATGGGTTCTTTAACAACAAGGCCCACGGCAAACAGCCTAGCGCCCACCAAAACACTCCGTCTGGCATGTATTTACCGAGGTGGTATATTTGAGCAATTAGTATAATGGAGGCGCCATAGGCAAAGTTACCTAGCAAAGCGAAGCCTGCGCTGGCGTGATGCTGGGCTAAACGGTACTTCCATAATGCAGCGGCCTGAAGGCCTGCAGTAAGGGCAATTAAGCCTCCCATGCGTAATCCACGTGGCATGGCGTCCCAGTTTTCTCCCAACAGTACGATCAGTGCTAAACCGAGGAAAAGGATGCCAAATAGTTGGAGCAGCCGGTAGCCAACAGAATTTCTATCGGATGGCGGGTAGCTGGTGCCGTAACGGGCACAAATGGCTTGTGCTTGGTCTGCACGGATGACATCTTGATCTACCCACTCTTCAATTTCGTGGGCTAGGTCTTGTTTTAAGAAACGAATTAAGCGCATTGATTTAAGCCTGTTTTCAGTGAGCCCTCTACTCTGGCATAAGCAGTTCGTGACCGACTACTTCGTCCATTAGGCCATAGGGTACCCTATAGGTTTTACCATCTAACTTAATCAAAGCATAGTCTTTGCACATTTTAACCACGGTGCAGTTCACAATATTGCCTTTGTCGTTAACCCGCACAATATTGTAGTTGTGTAACGACAAGCTGGCAGTGGTGGAATAGGCCATTTACTGCTCGCTCAAGGCTGAAAATTTAGCCACAATAGATTCGGGTATGACGCAGCTTTTTAGGGCCTTGTAGTCATAATATACGCCTAAACCTTTGCCTTGAGCTACTAAGCGATTTTGCGTTTTGCTCCATATTTTGTGGTCTAACTCGATTTTTTTGGCACCGGTTTGGGTGGCAGTGGTGAAAACTAACAAAGTGTCTGGGTAGGTCACCGGTGCCAAATAATCACACTGAATAGAGGCGAGTATAGGACCGATATTGAGCTCGCTCATGTCGCTGGTCATACCTAGTTTTTCAAATAAGTCGATACGACCGTCTTCTATATAGCGAATGTAAACGGTGTTATTAACGTGCTGAAAGGCATCCATTTCACCCCACTTTACTTTAATTTCGGTAGCTACGGCGTATTGCTGCTCTAGTGTATGTAAATTCATGTTGCTGTTTCCTATTGAATTTCAAATCCGTGGGCGTAAGGGTCGCTTGGGTCAACAATAATGCGGTTATAACCGGTGACTTTGGCCCAACCTTGCACGCTGGGCATAATGGCAGGGTATGAACCCACTTGAGTGGTGGACTCCACGCGGCCAATAAATTGACTGCCGATAATGCTTTCGTGCACAAACTGTTGGCCCGTTGATAGGCGGCCTTGGGCGTGTAATTGCGCCATACGAGCGCTAGTGCCGGTACCGCAAGGGGAGCGGTCGATAGCGCCACTGCCGTAAAACACGGCGTTAGACGCGCTAGAATCAGCCTTTTGCGGCTCACCGGTCCACATTACGTGGCTAATACCATTAACACTGACATCCTCGGGGTGTACACACGTTGCTACTTTATTAACGGCTTCGCGTATTAATGGGCTGTAACGTAGAACTTGGGCGGCACTAAATTTGTGCAAACCGGCAAAGTTGGCTTGTGGTTCGACAATAGCGTAATAATTACCGCCATAGGCAACGTCGACTTTTAGCTCGCCTAAACCTGGGCAATGAATGCTTAATGCTTGGTGTGCCAGGTAGCTGGCGACGTTAAAAATGCGCACAAATTCAACCTGACCGTTATCGTCCTGTTGGTATTCTATACGAATAACACCTGCTGGCACCTCTAAGGTGAGTTGACCTGCGATCCTGGGCGTCCATAAACCTTCTTGCAATGCGGTGGTTACGGTGCCGATAGTGCCGTGACCACACATGGGTAAACAGCCACTGGTTTCAATAAACAAAATGGCGCCATCGTGGGCCGGATTGCTTGGCGGGTAAAGAATGGAACCCGACATCATGGCATGGCCGCGGGGTTCAAACATCAGCGCAGTGCGAACCCAGTCGTGATGGGTTAAAAAATCCTGTCGTTTAGCACTCATGTTAGCGCCCACAAGCTCGGGTCCACCTTGAGCCACTAAGCGCACGGGGTTACCACAGGTGTGGGCGTCTATACATTCAAAAATATGCGGTTGCATGGTCTTCAATTCTGCCTTTGTTTTTTGCGCATCATGCTTTTCTGGCATGGTACAATGGAAATACAATTTTTACCTAACCTTGTAGGTAGGCTGGCTCATCAGTCAACCACCTCAGAGACTTGCAATTCATGAAGCTACTTATCGACTTTTTACCCATAGTCATTTTTTTTATTGTGTATAAGATGACCGGCGATCTGATCCTCGCTACCGCTATACTCATTCCTGCCACCATGTTGCAAATGGCGTATACCTGGGTTACCACCAAAAAAATAGAAAAAATGCAGCTCATTACCTTGGTTTTGGTAGTTGTGTTAGGTGGCCTTACGGTGGCCTTGCAAGACGGCCAGTTCATCAAGTGGAAACCTACCATCGTTAACTGGTTGTTTGGCTTGGGCTTTTTAGGCAGCCAGTTTATTGGTAAAAAACCAGTGGTGCAACGGTTGATGGAGAAAGGCGTGCAGTTGCCGAGCCGTATTTGGCGTCAGCTCAACTTAGCATGGGTGGCATTTTTTGCGGCCATGGGCAGCATTAATTTGTATGTGGCCTTTAATTATAGCGAAGCCACATGGGTTGATTTTAAGTTGTTTGGCATGTTGGGTTTGACCTTTGTATTTATTATGGCTCAGGGTTTATATATGTCACGCTACATGCCTAAAGATACTGAAGCAGAGGATAAGTAATGTTATTTACCATTATTGCAGAAGATGTACAAGACAGCTTGGCTGCACGTAAACAAGCCCGTCCTGCACACGTTGAGCGGTTAAAAGCCTTAGAGGCCGAGTCGCGTTTGGTGCTTGCTGGCCCGCACCCACATATTAACGGCGAAGGCTTTAGCGGCAGCTTAATTGTGGCCGAATTTGCCGACTTGGTCAGCGCCCAGGCATGGGCCGATATCGACCCCTACATCACTGCGGGCGTGTACCACAAAGTCACCGTTAAACCGTTTAACAAAGTCTTGCCAGCATAGGGCCTATCACCATGAAAATGATCAAGCCATTACTAGTAACGCTGTTAGCTATGGGCCTTAGCCTAAATCTTTGGGCCCAAAACCCGCAGGTGGAATTAGAAACCGTACATGGCAACATTGTGGTTGAGTTAAACCCAGATGCTGCGCCTGTCACCGTTGAAAACTTTTTGCATTATGTTAATTCGGGTTATTATCAGTCCACCATTTTCCATCGGGTGATTGCTGGGTTTATGGTGCAAGGCGGTGGTTTTGGCACCAATGACAAGCCCAAGAAAAGTAGCCAGCCTTCGATTGTTAATGAAGCCAAAAATGGGTTGTCTAACCTGCGTGGCACTATTGCTATGGCCAGAACCAGCGACCCAGACAGCGCCCAAGCACAGTTTTTTATCAATCATCAGGACAATCCATTTCTAGATAAAAGTGCCAGTAGCGCCGGTTATGCGGTTTTTGGTAAGGTGATTAAGGGTATGGATATTGTTGATCGCATTACCCAAGTGCCTACTAAAACTCACGGTATGTACCGTGATTGGCCAGCCGACCCCGTGTACTTGTACAACGCTTATCACTTGAATAAATAAACCTTCGTCTATGAAGCCAAACACCAATAAACGGGCCTTCGCTGACCCTCAGTGTTTGGTTTCTAGCCCTGAGTGGCGTCTCACTAAAACCTGTGCCAAACAGCGTTTAGCCGAACTCAAGACGCAGTATGCAGCCAGCGGTTTTTTCGACAAGTTAAGTCGGCCGCAAGCGGCGGTGCAGGTGTTTGACGGTGAGTTTGGCAGTGGCTTAGACTTTTTGCTGGCGTGGCAATTGTGGAGCAACGGGGACAATGGTGGATCGTTAATCTATCTGGCTATCTCTGAACAGCCGCTAACGTTAGATCAGTTACGCCAAACCCAACAGCAATGGCCACAGCTAAAAAGCCAATCACTGGCCCTGCAAGAGCAATATCCGGGTCCCATCAAAGGTTTTTATCAGCTCGATTTTGGCGTGGTCAAACTGATCTTAGTTCAAGCGCCTAAAGCTGAAGCCATGGCGCAAATGAGTGCAGAGTTTGATGTCTCACTCAATCAATGTACGCCTAATTCGCAAACCCAGCAGTTCAGTTCTAGTTATCAGCAGCCATGGCAGAGGCCTAATAAAGCCATGGCTCAAGGCAGCCGTGTGGCCGTTATAGGCGGTGGTATCAGCGGTACAGCCACGGCCTATAGTTTGAGCCAGCGGGGTTTTGATGTAACTATCATAGAGCAAGGCCAAAGCCTTGCTAGTGGAGCCTCTGGCAACCGACAGGGCATGCTTTATGCCAAGCTGCCAGACAACGCCACGGTGGCAGGGCAGTTCCATCAACAAGGCCTACAACATAGTATGGCCTTGCTCGAACGCAGTTTGAGTAACGAGCATTGGCGGGCTTGTGGTCTATTGCAGTTGGCTAAGTCCCCGCGAGAACAGTTACAAATGCAGGCTGTGATGGCCCGTGATTATCCCTCGTCTTGGCTGCAACATCTTAGTTTGGTCGACGCCCAGACCAAAGCTAAGCAACCCCTTGCTGCCGGTGGTTTGTTTTTCCCTACCAGTGGTTGGGTATCACCTGCCCATTGGTGTCAGGCCCTGTTTGAGCACAGTGGTGCCGGCTTGTGGAGTGGTAGCCAAGTGCTAGCATTAACCCAAGATGACGGATGGCAACTGCAGGTGCAAGGTGATCACCAAGGAGTGCATCATTTTGATGCCGTGGTGTTAGCCAATGCTAATGACGCAAAAACCTTGGTGCCGCAGCACCAGCTGGCGCTTAAATCCATTCGTGGCCAAGTGAGTTATGTACAAGTACAGCAAGGGCCCGATGTAGTGGTGTGTGGCGAAGGCTACGTAACCCCAGCTCAATCAGGCGTGTTGGCAGCGGGTGCCAGCTACAACTTGCATACGGACGATGTGGGCTTGTCAGAGCAAGACCATCAAGACAACTTGCAACGCATGGCCGACGTGTTACCTCAAACCTCAAACAAAGGCTTAGGCGACGTACAGGGTGGACGGGTAGGTTTTAGGTCGGTAACGCCAGACTATTTGCCCATGGTGGGTCTAATCGCCGACGAAAACACAGTGATTGAGCGTTTTGGCAAACTCAGCAAAGACGCTAACTATAAATTCCAACAAGCCATGCCATACTTACAAGGTTTGTATATTAATGCTGGTCACGGATCTAAAGGCTTGATTAGCGCACCCTTAAGTGCCGAAATATTAGCTAGCCGAATGGCTAATCAGGCCTTGCCTGTGGCACAATGCGTGGCATGGGGCTTGGACCCTAATCGATTCCTGATTCGTGATTTAATTCGTCGTAAACGTTAACTGAGATACTCGCCGTGAACCCAACCAAAATTAAACTACACAAAAGTAGCAACACCCTAGAGCTGAGTTATGCGGAAGCCCACGGTGAAGTCAGTTACACGCTGAATGCCGAATACCTACGAATCTCGTCACCCAGTGCAGAAGTTCGCGGCCACAGCCCAGACCAAGCGGTTTTGCAGGTGGGTAAAAGCAAAGTTAAGCTGGTGGGTGTTGAGGCCGTGGGCCATTATGCCGTGAAGCTTGAGTATGACGATGGCCACGACTCTGGGCTCTATACATGGGACTACTTGCGTGATCTCAGTGTTAACCAGGCTCAGCACTGGGCTGACTACCTAGACGCGTTAAATCAAGCCAAACAAAGCCGTGATCCACACACGAGTGTGGTTCAGTTTGTTTAGATACGGTGGTTTTGGATTCTGACCTGCGTCAGAATGACAGTATAGTTTAGCGTCAGAATGACAGCGATAGTGGGACTATATAATCACCAAGTGATTAGATAATTCGTCATTATCGTGGGTAGACGGTACCTTTTCGGCTAATAATGCACCGCAGGCATTGATGGCTTCTGTGAGGCCGGCTTCTGTGTTGCCGGCTTTTATTTGACCTAGTAGGTCATTGACGATGTTACTCCATGCGTCATCGGCTACCAGGTTGTTGATACCTCGGTCGGCTAATATTTCCACATAATGTTCCGCTTCAGAGATGAAAATTAATACTCCCGTTTCTGCTTGGGTGTGGTGCAAACCTTGGGCTAAGAACTGCTGTTTAGCCACTAATGAGGCGCGGGCGTACTTGACCCGCTTAGGTACTAGGGCGAGTTTTAAGGGCTGCCAACGAAACACGACAGTTAAGGCCACGAACTCTATCAACTGAATCCATAATAGGTCGGTTTGGCTTAGCCATAAGTTGGTTTGCAAAAGTAACGCCGGGGTTACTAAAGCGATCAACGCTGCCCACATAGTCGGAATAAAGTAATAGTCGTCACTTTGGCCTGCAAGCACCGTTACTAACTCGGCATCGGTGTTGCTTTCAGCCTGCTCAATGGCTTGCTGTACTTTGGTTTGTTGTTGTTCGTTTATTAATGTCATCTTACCAACCTCCCGACGCACCGCCGCCTCCGAATCCGCCGCCACCGCCGGAAAATCCACCAAAACCACCGCCGCCTGAGCTACGGCCTCCGCCACCACCACCAAGAATAAGGAGAGGTAATATCCACCAGTTGCTACGACCACCGCGGCCACCGGAAGGGGTGCCAAGGCGGGTCATGGCGCCTATAGACATAAAAATGAATAGAAAAATAAGGCTAGGCAAACCAGAACCGGAGCCTTCACTTTTGCCACGGGCAGAAGGGGCAACATATTGGCCACCTAAAGCCACCACAATGGCCTCTGTGCCTGCCAATAAACCACCGCTAAAGTCGCCTTTTTTGAACATAGGCAACATGATTTGCTGCACAATGCTGGCGCTAACGGCGTCCGTCATTAGGCCTTCTAAACCATAGCCAACTTCTATACGAACCTTGCGTTCTTTTTCTGCAAGGATGAGTACGATGCCGTTGTCGGCCTCTTTTTGACCTACGCCCCAAGCCCGGCCCATATCAACGCCCGCTTGTTCAATACTATAGCCTTGTAAGTCTTTAAAAGTGGCTACAACGATTTGATTGCTTGAGGCTTGTTCGTGGCCAGCCAACAATTGATTGATGCGTTGTTCGGTAGCTGGGTTAATTAAACTGGCTTGGTCCAGCACTCGGCCTGTGAGCTTGGGTACTTCAAAAGCACCGAAGCTGGAGACTGAAACCAGAATAAGGCTTAGTAAAATGCCTTTAGCCCATAGACGGGCCATTAGAAGCTTACCTTTGGCGCCGTTTCTGCGTCTTGGGTGGTGGCGGTGTAGGCGTCACGTAGTTTTAAATCGCTGTACAGAAGGCTGTGCCAAAGTTTACCCGGGAAGGTGCGAATCTCGGTGTTAAAGCGTTCGGTGGCGGTAATATAGTCTCTGCGGGCTACGCTAATACGGTTTTCGGTGCCTTCAAGCTGTGATTGTAGCGCTAAAAAGTTTTGGTTGGCCTTGAGGTCTGGGTAGCGCTCGCTCACCACCAGTAAGCGCTTTAAAGCACTGCCGAGCTGGCCTTGAGCTTCTTGAAACTGCTGCATGGCCTGAGGGTTCTCAAGTAGATTTTTATTCACCTGAATAGAACCCACCTTAGCTCTAGCGTTGGTGACTGCAGTGAGGGTGTCTTTTTCGTGGGCAGCATAGCCTTTAACCGTGCTCACCAAATTAGGGATAAGGTCGGCGCGGCGTTGGTATTGGTTTTCTACTTGCGACCAAGCAGACTTTACCTGTTCGTCGTAGGTGGGAATGTTGTTTACGCCGCACGCAGAGAGGGCGAGGCTGGAAATGACTAGAGTAAGCACGAGGCTCAAGCGTTTTAATGAGGGCATAAACGAGATCCAAAGGTTCTTTGATTAAGTATTCATAATGCGGCAAATAATCGATTTTGCAAGCGCCAGCGGTCAATTTAACGCTGATGTGGGCGTTTGGTTAGGGTTTAACCAATGGGTGTGGTGCGTCCAGAGTCGGCGTCGCCTAAGTATAAGTTAAAGCGTCCACTTTGACGTTCTCTAGCGTGGCGTTTGAGCATGGTTTTTATGGCGGGGTAGGCCAGCAGGTGCCAAGGGACTTGGTCGGTTTTAAACCATTGAACCGCACTTGATTCGGGACCGATGGGCTGGGTTTGGGCTACAAATTGGGCGCGGTAAATAATATACACTTGATGCATATGGATGACATTGAATACCGAATACAAGTCCAAAATATTAACCTGCATGCCGGTTTCTTCTAGGGTTTCTCGCTGCGCAGCGGCTTCTGTGTTTTCGCCATTTTCCATAAACCCAGCGGCCACAGTCCAGGTGTCTTTTTGCGGTTCGATGGCTCTAAGGCACAATGCAATCTCGTCATCACGTTCAATGATACAACCACAAATGATACTGGGATTATGGTAATGAACGTGCTGGCAGGCTGCACATGTGAGCCGCGGGCGAGTATCACCATCGGGCACTTGTTGCTGCAGGCGGTCAGAACCACAGTGGCTACAAAAATTCATGCTTAGGCGTAATGTATCTGCTTTAGAGCAATGGCGCCTGCGGCTTGAACATGAGCCACGCAGGCTTGGCGAGCCCCTTCTGGGTCGCGCTTGGCTATGGCTTGCATAATATTCTGCATTTCAATGAGGCTGTCTTTCCATCGTCCTGCTTCGGAGATGGTGCCTGCGCGCAGTACCATGATGCGCGCCAGTAAACGATTGAGGCTACTGCCGAGCTCTAAATTGCCACTGCCTTCGAGCAATTGGTCGTAAAAATATTTGGTACAAGCCAAAATCTCACTTACTTCAGAGCGGTCAAAAGCGGCTTTTAAGGCATTGGTGGTGGCTTGTAACTGCTGTACTTGTTGATCCGTTGCACGGCTACAAAATAGCTCGCCTGCAAGGCCTTCCAAAGCTGCCCTTAGTTCATAAATGTTCTTTACATCTACGGCGTCAAGTACGGTAACGCTGGGGCCGCGTTGGCCGGCATATTGTACCAACCCTTCGGATTCTAAATGACGTAAGGCTTCGCGCACGGAGGTGCGGCTCACGTCCAGCACTTTGCATAATTCGCGTTCGACCAGTCGTTGGCCTGGTTTTAGTTGGGTGCTGATAATAGCATCACGTAACTTATCCAATACAATTTGGCGTAGGGTGATGGTATTACGGGTGACTTTTAGGTTGGTGAGATTGGCAACCATGAGTTAACACTCAGCCTGCTTTTCGGCGGCCATCTCGTTGATGACTTCCCTTGCAGTGCGAAAGGCATCAATGGAGGCCGGTACACCACAATAAATTGCAGACTGTAACAACACTTCACGAATTTCATCTTGGCTACAGCCATTGTTAAAGGCACCACGGATGTGTAGTTTTAATTCATGGGGGCGATTTAGCGCAGTGATCATGGCGAGGTTAATCAGGCTTCGGGTTTGCTTGGGCAAACCCTCTCGGTTCCAAATGCTGTCCCAGCAATACTCGGTCACTAACTCCTGCAAGGGCCAGGTAAAGTCGTCTGCAGCAGCAATGGAGGCGTCAACATAGGCGTCACCTAGTACTGCTTTACGGGTTTTTAGTCCGGCTTCAAACTTTTCTGAACGGGCTTGCTGGTCTGTCATCTGGATCTCTCATTTGATGCGGTTAGGTGGTTTATAACCCGCCCATTAACATGTATTTGATTTCTAAGAAGTCTTCAATGCCGTAATGGGACCCTTCGCGGCCCATACCGGATTCTTTAACGCCACCAAACGGCGCTACTTCTGTAGAAATTATGCCTTCGTTAATACCTACAATACCATATTCTAAGCCTTCACCGACACGCCATACGCGGCCAATGTCGCGAGTATAGAAGTATGCGGCTAAACCAAACTCTGTGTCGTTGGCCATGGCGATGGCTTGCGCTTCGTCTTTAAACTTAAAGATGGGAGCTAAGGGGCCAAATGTTTCTTCCGTGGCTACTTTCATGTCGGTGGTGGCATTGCCAATAATGGTTGGGGTAAAGAAGCTGCCACCCAAGGAGTGGCTTTCACCACCACACACTAAGTTACCGCCTTTGCTGAGGGCATCTTCAATATGCCCTTTTACCTTATCAATGGCGCCTTGGTTGATCATTGGGCCCTGGGTTACGCCCTCATCCATACCGTTGCCTACTTGCAGCTCGGCCACTTTGGCGGCAAATTTTTCGACAAAGGCGTCATACACACCTTCTTGTACAATAAAGCGGTTAACACACACACAGGTTTGGCCAGCATTGCGGTATTTGCCGGCAATGGCTCCGGTCACTGCGGCATCTAAATCGGCGTCATCAAAGACGATAAACGGCGCATTGCCGCCGAGCTCTAACGACACTTTCTTTAAGGTGGGTGCACATTGCTGCATTAACAATTTGCCTACAGGCGTAGAGCCAGTAAAGGTAAGCTTTCTCACCGTAGGGTTGCTGGTAAGTTCGGCACCAATGGGGCGAGACTGGCCCGTAATGACGTTAAATACGCCAGCAGGAATGCCCGCTTCTTCTGCCAATACGGCCAAAGCTAAGGCAGAGAAAGGTGTCTCGGCAGCAGGGCGTACAACAAAACCACAGCCGGCTGCTAATGCGGGGCCGCACTTACGGGTGATCATGGCAGAAGGGAAGTTCCAAGGCGTAATAGCGGCGACGACACCAATCGGCTCCTTAGTCACTACGATACGAGCATCGGCTTTATGGGTGGGGATAATATCGCCGTATGTGCGCTTGCCTTCTTCGGCAAACCATTCGATAAAGCTAGCGGCATAAGCAATTTCGCCCTTGGCTTCGTTGAGGGGCTTGCCTTGCTCCAAGGTCATGATTTTACCAAGGTCTTCTTGGTTGGCCATAATTAAGTCAAACCAGTGACGCAAAATAACTGCACGTTGCTTGGCTGTGAACTTACGCCAGCTAATCATAGCCACGCGTGCTGCTTCTATAGCGCGCGCTGTTTCTACGCCGTTCATATCTGGAATGCTGCCAAGCACTTCGCCATTTGCTGGGTTGGTGACTTCGATGGTGGCGCTCGAATCAGCGTCTAGCCAAATACCGTTGATGTAGGCTTGTTGGCGAAATAAGGCGGGGTTGGCTAGTTGCATGGGGTCAATCCTGTAGTTAAAAATAGCAAGTTGCTAGGTGTGCTTTATATTACATCAAAGCGTTCAATATATTAAACGTTTGAATACGAAATTTATATTAACATGTTAACTAAAATAGTCTCGCGTGTCATCATCGCATTGTAAATGGATCGGCCATCGGTTCACTAGAGGTATTGATCCATACTGTTTTGAGTTGCGTGTAATCTTTTACACCATCAATACCGCTTTCTCGGCCATAACCACTTGCCTTAAATCCACCTATGGCGCCCATGGGCGATACCGCACGGTAGGTGTTGACCCAAATGATACCTGCTTGTACCGCTTTGCTCATGCGGTGCACACGGGCGTTATCGCGGGTCCAAATGCCTGCTGCTAAACCAAATTCACTGTCGTTGGCTAGTTCAAGGGCATGGGCTTCGTCGCTAAAGCGCATAATGCTGGCTACCGGACCAAAGACTTCATCTTGCATAATACTGCATTGGTTAGACTCAACCGCGAGTATGGTCGGTTGATAATACCAGCCATCTCCAGCCACTGACGCACGTTGGCCGCCGTGTATTAATTGGGCACCTTGGGCCAGTGCAGCCGCTACCATTCGCTCTACTAGCGCGAGTTGGGGCTGGGTTGCCATGGGGCCCATTTCTGAACTAGGGTCCATAGGGTCGCCAATGATGATGCTTGCCACTCGTGTTTTTAGCGCGTTCAGGAACTCATCATACACGGTGTCTTGCACTAGTAAGCGGCTACCTGCCACACAGCTTTGGCCCGAGGCTGCAAAAATGCCGGCAATCACGCCGTTAACGGCGCTGCCTATGTTGGCATCATCAAAGATGATGTTGGGGGACTTGCCACCCAACTCTAAGCTTAATTGGGCTAAGTTTTCGGCACTATTTTTAACCACAGCTTTGGCGCCTTGGCCGCCGCCGGTAAAGGCAATGCGACGTACCAATGGGTGTTTGGTTAGAGCGGATCCTGTGTCGGCACCAAAACCTGTCACTACGTTAACCACACCGTCTGGAAAACCTGCTTCTTGGACTAAATGCATGAGCTCAACAATAGTGGCCGAGGCATGTTCGGACGGTTTGAGTACCACCGTGTTACCAGCAGCTAACGCGGGTGCTAGCTTCACCGCCGTTAGGTACATGGGCGAGTTCCACGGAATGATGGCAGCTACCACACCTAATGGCTCGTGGGTGGTGTAGGCGAACATGTCGGTTTTGTCTAACGGTAGGGTTTGGCCTTCTAGCTTATCGGCTTGGCCTGCGTAGTAATAGAAGAACTCGGGCATGTAGCCAATTTGGCCTAGTGTTTCACGTATCAGTTTGCCGTTGTCGTTGCTTTCTAATCGCGCCAAACGTTGTTTGTTGGCCGCAATTAAATCCCCCAATTTACGTAGTAATTTACCCCTGGCCGTGGCGTGTAAATTGCGCCACTCTGGATTTTCAAAGGCGTTTTGTGCCGCTTGTACGGCGGCATCTACATCGGCTTCTTGGGCGTGTGGAAAACTCGCCCATGGTTGCGCGTTAGCCGGGTTTAAACTATCAAAGCGGCCGCCATCTTGGGCATCTAGCCATTGGCCATTAATGAACATTTGATACTGTTTAAGGGACTGTGTGATGGACATTCTGCCGCTCCTACACTGTGTATTAAATAATTAGGGGTTATGCCGCGCCAAAAATTCGGTTAAACACTGATTGACTTGGTCTGCGTTCTCTACGGGCATCATGTGCCGAGCCTCAGTGATGATATGGGTGCTGGCCAGGGCAATCTTGTCTGCCAGTGCATAACTCATGGCGGGCGTTGAGCCAGGGTCTAAGGCGCCTGTCGTCACTAACGTTGGACAGCAAATTTGGTCTAACTGCGCCACAGCGGCGTTGTCGCCTTCGCCAAACAGTCGGTAACAGCGGCTGTAATTGGGCCGGTGGTTGTTTAATACCTTGTTACGCAGCTGCATCATATACGCTGGGTTCGCACTAGCATACGCTGGGCTAAACCAACGTTCTAGAGCCTGATCAATGTTTGCACTTGGGCCATGTTCATCCACCTGTGCGATACGATCGAGAATGGCGGACCTTAAGTGGGCGCTGCGATTGAATACCGAGTTCATAATGACTAAGCTGTTTAACCGCTGCGAGTACAGGGTGGCAAATACACGGGCCACCAAACCGCCTAAAGAAAACCCTACTAAGTTCACCTTAGCCAACTGTAAATGATCCATCAGTTGCAGTAGCTGCTGCGCTAGGGTGGATAAATCCGTTTCTGGCGTTGCATGATGGCTCAACCCATGACCAGTGAGGTCGTAGGTGAGCACTTGGTAATTTAAGGCAAGGCAACGCACTTGGCTTTGCCACATGGTGTGGTCTAAACCTACACCATGTATCAGCACTAAGGTGGGTTGGGTTGCATTCCCATGCACCTGGTAATGGGTACCTTGGTGCATTTTGAGTGGCAAACCTACGCGGCCTTCTACAGACATTAGGCTTCTGCTGCGGCTTTTTCTGCTGCGATTTCTTCCAAATCCATATAACGGTTGCCAATTCGTGGGTGTGCACGGCCGCCATCTGAACCACCTAATACAACGATGATTTCATCGGCTGCAGGGGCGTCTTCAATATGCATTTCTAAGGTGATGTAGTGAGAACGGAAGCCCGCATCATCTTTGTGCATCATTGGAATTTGAATAGAGGTGCCGGCTGGGCCACGTTTGTTGGTGAAACTTAGGTAGCTTTGGGCGTTAACCGCGTCGCGGAAGTGGTTGCCAAAACGTAAGGTGTGAATGATGCCTGAAGCATGTTCAATTTCGCCATTTAAACCAATTACGGCGGCTTTTCCGTAGGCTTCAATAACCTCGCCACTGGGAAAGTGAGACAGGATAGACGCCACCATTTCTTCGCCTAATTGAGAGCACCCTGCGGTGATTTCTGGGCGTAGGTTTTCAACAAAACCTTGGCCAGCCCATGGGTTCTTAATCACATAAGCTACGCCCACCATTTTAATCGGTGTGGCCACTGATTTGCCGCCTTCAATGCGGGTTTCTTCAATGTGGGTGACGACTTTTCTGACTTCAAAATACATGTTCTTATTCCTGATTAAAATTAGGTATAACTTTGTCTATAAATAACTGCAACGACTTTTTCTTTTCGGCATGGGGTAGGCCATTGTCACTCCAGAAGCTAAATTGGGTAATGCCAAGGGCTTCATAGTGTTTGATACGTTTGGTCACTTCTGTAGGCGTGCCAATAAGTAAGTTTTCGTGTAGTTCGTCTAGACCAAAACCGGGCATCTCGCTCATTTGAGTATCCGTTAGGGGTTTTACAAAACCATCTACAGGCTCTTGGTCATTTTTGAACCAAGCATAAAAATAGCCATACCAGTCGCGTAGTGCCTGGGCACCTTTGCACCAATCTTCGCCTTCTTCATGCACCCACGTATGGCGTAGGGCGAGTAATTGTGGTGTCGGTTTGTCTGGGTTGTTAATACACGCCTGTTTAAAGCGTTCGCTGGCTATTTCGATCACCGCATCACCTGCAATTAGTGGCGTCACCATCACGTTACAGCCGCTGCTCACTGCATAGTCGTGGGACTCTTGCTCCCGGGCCGCCACCCACATTGGAGGGAAGGGTTTTTGGGTGACTCGAGGAATTGCTGTAGAAGTTGGAAACGAGTAATGCTCGCCCTCGTGGGCGTAGTCGCCGGTCCATAATTTCTGAAGGGCAGGGATCATTTCCCGTAATGGGCCGCCGCCTTCTTTGGCGGGCATGTTATCGGTCATGCGATCGAATTCGGACTGATAAGCACCGCGAGCAATACCAAAATCCAAGCGGCCGTTGCTCATCATGTCAACCAATGAGGCTTCGCTGGCCAACCGCACTGGGTTCCAGAAGGGCGCAACAATAGTGCCTAAACCTAAACGAATGGTTTTAGTAATAGGGGCTAGGTAAGCCATAAAGTTAAGTGGGTTGGGAGATATGGTGAATTCCATCATGTGATGTTCACCAATCCAAACTGTTTCAAAACCTGCTTTTTCCGCCATTAATGTGAGTTCTACTAACTCATCGAAGAGTTCCTTATGGGGCTTGGCTGGATCGAATCGTTCCATGTGCAGGAATAAAGAAAATTTCATATCGTCAGCCCCCCGTGAGGCAGATTTGTACGTTTGTATTATGGTATACCAAAAAAACTTAGGGGTGCATTCCAACACTACAGCTGGAGATTGTCAAGGTGGATGAGAAGTCGTGGTTACGTGCGAATACCGCAACCTTTAAGAATGATGTGTTTTATGGAGGCGGCAGCTTTTTGAAAGGCTGCTTCAGTCAATGTATCGGTTTGCGTGGCAATCAATATTTGTGGTTCAAAATCGGCGTAATACTGGGTGCTAGACCAAATCATAAAAATTACGTGGGCGGGGTCGATGGCATCCATTTTGCCCTGTTTAATCCAGCTATCGAAGACAGACATGCGCTGCTTAAACCAGAGTTGATAATCTTCTTGTAGATAGGCGGTTAGGTGCGGCGCGCCACTGATCATTTCTTTGGCGAATAGTCGAGAGGCAGTAGGATGGGTGCGTGAGAATTCTATCTTGGCATCGATGTAACGGCTGAGCACGTCGGCGGGGTCATCGTTGCTGGACAGTTCGTTAAACACTGTGTCCCACAGGTTTAATGTGTTTTCTAACACGGCACCGTAAAGGCCTAATTTGTTAGTAAAATAATAATGAATGTTGGCCTTGGGTACTTGAGCAGCTTCTGCAATACGTTGCATGGTACTGCCTTGAAATCCATGGCGAGCAAACTCGACTTCGGCCGCTTGTAAAATGAGTTCGCGGCTTTGCTCTCTGATGCGGCCGGGTTTGTAAGATCCTCGGGTTGGGTTTGCTGTCATGCATTGCTCCTTGTGAAAACCGATAGTAGCAGTAGAGGGCGAACCGCATCAACCTGAAATATTGACTAATTGGACAGCTATTGAGAAGATGGCAGTATGATCACCTAGAGTAGCCTACATGCGCTTGTTATTGAACCAGACACCTATTGAAGCCGCTAACCCTAGCGCCGATGTCACCTTGTTGCAATGGCTACGAGAGTGCCAATACTTTACCGCCACCAAAGAAGGCTGCGCGGTGGGCGATTGTGGTGCCTGCACGGTAATGATTGGTCGGTTGGTAGATGATGGTATTGTTTACCAAAGTGTTAACGCCTGTATTGCGTTATTGGGCAGCCTAAACGCCTGTCATGTGGTGACCTTAGATTGCTTACAAGCTGAGCCCTTACACCCAGTGCAGCAGGCAATGGTCGAGTGTCATGCCAGCCAATGTGGCTTTTGTAGCCCTGGGTTTGTGATGTCGTTGCTCGTGTGGTGGCTAAATACGCCGGCTAAGGAGTTGATCACGCCGGCCGACTTTGCCAGCCACAGGCACGGTGTGGAGCTCGCCCTGTCAGGTAATTTATGCCGGTGTACGGGCTATCAACCCATTTTACTCGCTGCGGACCAACTGGCACCGCTTGATCGCAGTACTGACCCTCTATTCAGCGCTTTGGGTGGTTACTCATATTGCCTAGATACGCTTAGGGCGATGTATACAGAGCAACACCATGGCCCGCTTAATGCCTACCAGCGGCCACAAGACTTGAACCAATTGGCACTCGCCTATGCGGCTATGCCTGAGGTAAGGTTGGTTGCCGGCGCCACCGACCTTGCCTTGGACATTACCCACGGGCTTAAATCCTTTAAAAATTTGATAGACATCAAATCGGTTGCTCAGTTACAAGCTATTGAAGAGGATAGTGGTACGTTGGCCATAGGCGCAGCGGTTAGTCTGAGCGAGTTAGAAACCTATTGTCAGACTAAGCTGCCGTGTATGACTGCGTTGCTCGGCCGCTTTGCCTCTCGCCAAGTACGTAATCGTGGCACCTTAGTCGGTAATATTGCCAACAGTTCGCCCATTGCTGA
>ENA-OSET01000147-OSET01000147.1-sediment-metagenome-genome-assembly--contig:-NODE-147-length-80246-cov-11.794073_pt1 | contig 80246 bp, 68 predicted proteins | sample MGYA00237882_ERZ534229 | MGnify/ENA primary metagenome ERZ534229 (study PRJEB26408, sample SAMN06266212) | sediment metagenome | isolation source: Hudson Canyon methane seep mesocosm | place... | reverse complement strand
TCAGTTGGTCTGGTGGCAGTAAGCCCTGCTCGTCGAGAGGAAAGCGCATGCACCATACTTGAGGCGCTTGATTGTCGTTCTTGCCCCAAAATACTAAGCCCAGCCAAGCTTGCTGCAAATAGGGCCAAGGCCAGGGCTGGCGACTGGACTCAAATCTCTGTAATTCGATTGGATCTAGGGACCTTATCTGTCGACCTAGTTCAAAAAGCTTAAATTCGCTCTCAGAGTGCTGCAAAAATTCGAAGAGGTTTAGGAAATTGTGGTTCATTGGGTGCCTGCTAAACGCCAAAAGTGCTATTGTACACGGGTACATAATTGGTAACAGGGACGCTTATCTGCTAATTAACTTATAAGTCTTTTTTAAAGTTCCGAGGAACCGCTATCAATGTTAACCGTTCAAGAGCTTGCTCAATACCCCAATGCTATCGCCAGCGACTACAGTCACGCCAATGTGGCTGCTCGTATTATGTTAACGGGGCATGTCCATCAGGCTATCCCAGATGTTGCTGAAAAAGGCTATGCCGAACATTGGGAAGCTTTGAATAAATACGGTGAAGAGCGTTGGGAATTAGTCTTTTCCAAAGCGGCCGCTGTGCGTAGAGGCTTTGCAACGCGCATTGATTGCGACCCCGAAAATATCGCTTTAGCCGCCAATATCCACGAGCTTATGGTACGTTTCTTTTCAGCTCTGCCTCTGCGGAAGAAGCCTAGAATAGTGACAACTGATGGCGAACATCCGGTGCTGGCTCGTCAGTTGGCGCGTTTTCAAGAGGAAGGGGTCGAGATAGTACAAGTGGCCTCGCAGCCCGCGAGTGATCTGGTAGAGCGCTTGCAGGCTCAGGTGAATAGCGCCACGTCAGCCGTTTGTTTGTCATCGGTGTGTTACGAAACAGGTTTGCAAACACTGGAGTTGGACACATTGTTGCCGGTGTGCCAGAAGCACGGTGTTGAATTATTGGTCGACGCTTATCAAAGTGTCAACGTATTGGCTTTTTCAATACGTGATTACAATCTTGAGCAGGCTTTTGTTATTGGGGGTGGCTCCAGTTATTGTCAGATGGGTAACGGCAATTCTTTTATGCATGTGCCGCCCGGCCGTAAGTTTCGGCCAATGGTTACAGGTCCTTTTCGCCAAACCGGAGGTAATGTGGAATCGTTATCTGGGAAGATTGCCTATCCCGAAGGCGGGCATTGTTTCAACGGTTCTTCATATGATGCCCTGGCACATTTTAGAGCCTGTTGGGTTTTTGATTACTTTGAACAAAAGGATTTAAACCCCGATTTTCTCCATGATATTAATCGCCACCAATTGTATTTATTGGCGAAGGAATTCCGAAAGTTTGATTTTGACCCAGACGTAATTTCGCTGACGGCGGATGTTGAATATTTGGGGGGCTTTATTGCCTTTAAATCTTCAGAGGCACAACGGCTCTGTGAAATGATGCGCGATCGTGGCGTACACACAGACTATCGGAAAGACTGGCTGCGCATGGGGCCTGCACCCTATCTGTGTGATGAGCAGTTAAGTGATGGCATACACGCCTTGGATGAAGCTGTGCGAGAACTCAAGCGCTTGAATGGCTAGTAGCATTTTGGTATGTTTGGCCGCACTTTTTTGAGAGAATAATAAGAATATTCATGACCCAATTTGATGATATTCGCCCCTTTAATGATGGCGAAGTTCGCACCACCCTAAACCGCCTAATTCAGAACCCTGAATTCTGTCACGCTATTGCAAGTCTTAAACAGCCTCGCCTGAGTAAGTTAGTGCCAGGTTTAGTCAGGATCTTGGTTAAATGGGGGCTCGAGCGAGAGCTAAAAGGCATTGAAACGGTCTTTGAGGTTCAGGCGCTGGTAAAGCGTTATATGGATGTCATGATGGTGGAGGCCACCAGTTCTCTCACCTTTTCTGGCTTAGATCAGCTCGATCCTAATAAAGCCTATTTGTTCGTGAGTAATCATCGCGACATTGCTATGGACCCTGCGTTTGTGGGTTTGGTGCTGTTCAACCAGCAATTTGAAGCTCTGCGTGTTGCCATTGGCGACAATCTGCTGAAAAAGCCTTATGTCTCGGATTTAATGCGCTTAAATAAGTGTTTTATTGTCAATCGCTCGGCCACCTCTCCACGTGACAAACTAAAAGCGGCAAAACATTTGTCGAGCTATATTCATCATTCGATTGTTGAAGATAATGCCAGTGTTTGGATCGCGCAGCGTGAAGGGCGAGCCAAAGACGGCATAGATAAAACCAATTCGGCGGTTGTCGGGATGTTTGCCTTGAGCAAGGCGAAGAAAGCGCCCTTGCTTGACTATATCGCTGAATTAAATATTGTCCCAGTGAGTATTTCATACGAATTAGATCCCTGTGATGAAGCTAAGGCAAGAGAGCTGCATGCACACAATACCCATGGTGCTTATGAAAAAGATGAGCATGAAGATGTGGCTAGCATTGCGACTGGCATTACCGGTCAAAAAGGGCATGTGCATGTGGCTTTTGGCCAGGTGTTAAATGGGAACTACCAAGATACTAGTGAGGTGGTCGCAGAGATTGACCAGCAAATCATTGGCAACTATGTTTTACACGCCAGCAACTGTATTGCTTGGAAGTTGTTGCACGGTGAGTCGCCCAAAGTGCTCTATACAGAAAAACACCTGCCTTTTGTCATTGAAGATGAAGCTTTGGCGCTAGGAGAGTTTGAGGCAAGATTGTCAACGATGTCTCCTGATCATAAGGAAATAGTCTTGGCAATGTACGCTAATCCTGTCACAGCGAAATTAGCGGAGAAAAATTCTTCCGATTAAAGGTCTTCAACAGGTAAAATACTCAAATTCACCACGGTATTAGTCTCGATCGACGTTGAGCACTTAATGTCATACTCTCGAGTTGAATATTGCTCAGATAAAAACTGCTCATTGACCGGGGCAATGCTGGCTTTGAAGGTAAGAATGTTGGTGTTGGTATAGGTGTTAACTTTTGCCGCCCGGTCATCTGATGTGAGCGAAATTATTTTCCCATCGACTTTCCCTCGAATAGCATCTTCGCAGAAAGAGTGGCCGGCAAAAAGATCATAGCTTTTTTTGTTGATAGTTTTGTCTGAACTAAAGGTTTTTAGAGAAAACAGGCTGCTCAGGGTGAGGTTGTTGTCCCGCATGTAATTCGCGGCAAACAGCGTGGCAATAATGCTCAGTGAAATTACTAAGATGGCAATGAGTGTCATCATTAAAGCTTTAGGGAGTTTTGCCAGCATATTGTACCCGTTGAATAGCTATGAGCCTTGAAGGCTGACAGTTTGCTCTATCGTTAAAGGTTTTACAAATACGGCTTGTGATATTGAGCGGATGATTACAGAGATGTTTATTGGAATTGAGATTGAATGTTAAAGCCAAAAGTTAAGCAGGAGATTCAGGGGGCCTACACCCGCTTCCTAGACAGCAAGGGTTTAAAGGCTCGCTACGGTCAGAAGTTGATGATTGCGGAAGTTGCGCGAACTTTGGGCGGCATTGAACTCGACGACGAAGAAAAACGCAGCTCAGAAGGGCATGTTTGTGTTGTTGAGGCGGGCACCGGCACGGGAAAAACGGTGGCTTATTTATTGGCCGCGTTGCCCATTGCCAAAGCTCTAGGAAAAAAATTAGTTGTCTCTACCGCGACTGTTGCCTTGCAAGAGCAAATTGTTCACAAAGATTTGCCAGAGTTAAAGCAGCACAGTGAGTTAAAATTCAATTTCGCTTTGGCCAAGGGCCGAGGCCGCTATCTTTGCTTGTCGAAAATTGATCGTCTACTCATGGAACATGAGAGTTCGGTGAACCCCACTCAGGCTCTCTATGAAGATGAGTTACCTCAGGCTTCGGAGCAGAGCGTTAAAATTTACCAGTCTATGGTAGAAGCGCTTGCGGGAAATAAGTGGGACGGCGATCGAGATAACTGGCCGGAAACGGTGCAGCAAGAAGATTGGAGCCGTGTTACTACTGACCATAGACAGTGCACGGGTCGTCGATGTTCAAATGTATCGGCCTGCAGCTTTTTAAAATCGAGAGACTCTCTTGGCAGCGTAGACTGTATTGTGGCTAACCACGATTTAGTGCTGGCCGACTTGGCCTTGGGCGGGGGTGCAATCTTGCCCGACCCAGCCGAAACGATTTATATTTTTGATGAAGGCCATCATCTTCCTGATAAAGCACTTAACCATTTTGCCCACCACAGTCGAGTTCAGAGTACAACAAAGTGGCTGGATCAGTGCAACAAACAGCTGGGTATTGTCTTGGGTCAAATCAGTGGCGCGGGGAATGTAGACCACTTTGGGGAGCAGCTGCCTGCGGCGTTGATGGAGTGCAAGCGACATCAAGACTTGGTGTGGCCCTTGTTGCAAGACTTAGCCGACGACATTAAGCCTGACGAAAGAACCTTGCGGTATCGCTTCGAACAAGGCGTTGTTCCCGATAATATTCAACTACTGGCTGTTGAGTTGGCTCGAAATTTTGATCGCCTATCTGATCTACTCGACAAAATGGGGCGAGAATTGAGTGAGTCAATGGATGACAGCTTTTGTAAAGTGCCCAAAGTGGATTTGGAGACAAACTATACATTGCTTGGAAGTTGGCAAGCCAGAGCGGCCGCTAATCAATCTTTGTGGGCCAGTTATGCGAGCCCAGACAAAAGTGAATATGTGCCCACGGCACGCTGGTTCACCGTGGTAGAAAGCAGTGGTTATTTAGATTTTGAGGTGTGCAGCAGCCCAATTTTGGCGGCTGGAACACTGCGTAATAGTTTGTGGGAGAATTGCTTTGGTGCAGTAGTGACTTCGGCTACGCTCACCGCATTGGGTCGCTTTGATCGCTATCAAATGCGCGCAGGCACGCCAAGCGATAGCCACTATCAAGTGGTACCTAGTCCCTTTGATTTTTCGGCCGCTGAACTGAATGTGCCGGTTGAAGCCGTTGACGCCAATGAGGCTCAAGCGCACTCTATGGCTTTGATCAAGCATATCCCTGTAATGATCGACAAAAGCAAAGGTTCTTTGGTGTTATTTTCATCGCGCCGACAAATGGAGGAAGTCAATGAGTCTCTGCCCGTCAGTTGGCAGGATTTAATTTTGGTTCAAGGTGATCGCTCAAAGCAGGAAATACTCGTGCAGCATAAGAAGCGCATCGATGAGGGCAAGGGCAGCATTATTTTTGGTCTGGCGAGTTTTGCCGAAGGGGTGGATCTGCCCGGTGAATATTGCACTCATGTGGTGATTGCAAAAATTCCTTTTGCCGTTCCAGACGATCCTGTAGAAGCGGCACTGGCCGAGTGGATTGAAGCGCGCGGAGGTAACCCCTTTATGGAAATTAGTGTGCCTGATGCGGCCTTAAAATTAGTACAGGCCTGCGGTCGATTACTGCGTTCTGAATCAGATCGAGGCACCATCACCTTGTTTGATCGCCGGATGATTAGCCGTCGTTATGGCAAGGCGATTTTAAATTCGCTGCCGCCCTTTACTCGTAATATCGCTTCAAGATGATGACCGCTAGAACACTTAAAGTAGCCTCGGTGTTAATTGACATAGAGGGCGAGTTAAGACGGTTGTACCTGTGGGAGTGCGAGACTCCCACTCCGCAAGCCATGGCAAGTACTGAGCCTTTTTGTATTGATACGATGAGCTTTCCTCAGTGGGTGCAGCACATATTTTTGCCGCGAATGAGTCGCCTGCTAGAAGCTTCAGAAGCGCTGCCGAAACGCTGTGGTATTGAACCTATGGCAGCAGAGTATTTCAAAAATCAAACGATCGATGGTGAGGGCTTGATTCGAGCTTTTCGAACTATAGACGAGATACTGAGCTAGTCGAGTATTTCGCCTGCGCATATTTAGACATAACCAAAGCCCTCAAAAGCCCTGTTTCTAATAGCAGAAAGTCAGTTGAATTAGGGGGTACATCTGGATAATGTGTTCATAGGGTATTCGAATGAGGCAAAGCTATGGCAAATAATCTGGGCGTTAGCAGTTCCTCCAGCTACATTAATAGCGCGCAAAGTAGTGCTGCACGCGCAAGCGAACGCATAGCCTCAGGCCTGCGTATTAATCGAGCGGGTGATGATGCCGCGGGTTTGGCCATCAGTAATCGCCTAGTATCCTCTATCACAGAATTCTCTCAGTCCATGCGCAATGCCGGCGACGGCATATCTCTTGCGCAAACGGCCAGTGGCGACCTCAGTAGCATGACTGAAAATTTGCAACGCCTGAGAGAGTTGTCCATCCAAGCCGCCAACGGCATTCTCAACGATAAAGATCGCGAAGCTATCGGCGCCGAAGCTAAGCAGTTGGGGGCTGAAATTGTTCGTATAGCCGAAAACAGCAATTTTAATGGCGTACCGCTTCTCAGCGGTGATAGCAGTGTATCAATCCAAGTCGGTGACTCCGGGCTCGAAATTCAAACAGCCAACTTGCAAGACGAGCTGGTGAATCTGGGCTTGGCCGAATTGGATTTAAGCAGCGCAGCGGGGGCTCAAAGCGCGCTGTCTGTATTGGACGACTTACAGGCCAGAGTGGCGAGTGTAGACACTGAGTTTGGCGCATCGGTGAATCGTCTAGAATCCACCATTAACAATTTGGGTATTAGCCAAGAAAATGCCGAAGCTTCTCGCTCACGGATACAAGATGCGGATATTGCTCGCGAAGTCTCAGTCTTGGCCCGCAGCCTAATTTTGCAAGAGGCCGGCATTGCTTTGCAGGCGCAGGCGAATAATGATCGCTCGCTGGTGTTAAAATTATTGGGCTAAGACCTTCCTCTCAACTCTGTTCTTCAGGAACAGCGCGCTTTCCATTCCCCTATTGTTTCATCTACACTAGGCCATAATGACAAGACCGGCTATTTGGCTGGTAGCTTCTAGTGGAAAAGGGAAACGGATACCAATGCGACAAATTGACCTGGTGAGAATCTACGCAACCAAGACCTGCCTGGTGGTGGATGATATGTCGGAAATCAGAGGTTCTATTTCGCGTATGTTGAAAACCTTTGGCGTTCTGCACGTAGACACAGTGGCTACGGGTGATGATGCCATTGAAATCTGCCAGCAAAAGCATTTTGATATTGTGTTGTGTGATTATAACCTGGGGCCTGGTAAAGATGGTCAGCAGGTGCTGGAGGAATTGCGCCATCGCAATCAACTCAACAATACCAGCATGTTTATTATGATTACTGCCGAGTCGGCACGTGACATGGTTCTGGGTGCTCTGGAATATCAACCTGACGATTATGTCACCAAACCGATCACGCAAAATTCCCTACGCACTCGCTTAGACCGTGCCTTAATTCGCCACCAAGAACTCTACAATATTAAGGAATCCATTGACCGCAAAGACTACGAGGCGGCAATCGGGCAGTGCGGTGAAAAATTAGACGGCGACACCAACTACCGCTCGGCCTGTTTGCAAATTCAAGCGGAAATGTACTTACGCACCTTCAATCACTCAGCGGCCAAAGACATTTATGAAAATGTGATTGAGGAGCGCCCTTTAATGTGGGCCAAGTTGGGTATGGGCAAGGCACAATTGGCGGAAAAAGATTACAACGATGCCGAGGGTACGTTTAAAGAAATTATTGGTATAGATCGCCGTTTTGTTGAAGCCCACGACCTGCTGGCCAGTTCCTACTTAGCTCGTGATGAGCAGGTGAAAGCGCAAAAGGCTATGGAAGAGGCCGTGGACGTGTCTCCTAAGTCGGTTTTGCGGCAGCGCCGCTTGTCGAATCTAGCGGAAAAAAACCAAGATATGGATATTGCACTCAAAGCCAGTCGCAAAACCATCAAACTAGGTCAAAACTCTTGTTTTGAATCCCCAGAGGATTACCTTCACCTCACACGTCAGTTGGCTGATGCCAGTAAAGACGATGAAACGATTCGCGGTAAAGAATACGCTAAGGAAGCATTTGATGTGCTGCGGCGGCTTGAGAAGAAAACTTATTGTGACAGCACTGCCAAGCTACAATCGAAGTCTCTGAAGTCTCGAGTATCAGCCGGTCAGCATAAAGATGCCGAAGCTGAGAGATGGATGGCGGAAGCCCGTTCGGCCTATGAAGACCTTGAGCATAACCTGAGTCCTGAGGCGAGCATCGACTTTGCTGAATCTCTGATTAGTAGCGGGGACAAAGATGCCGCCAATTCCATTCTAAAGCGCGTGGCTAAAGAAAATCCTGACAATGAGCGAGTGACGGAAAAGGTTGACGCCATATCCGATGGGCCTATCTCGGCCAAGGGCCGCCAGAAGGTGGCGGACTGGACGAAAAAGGGTATTGCTCACTATGAAGCTAAGCAGTACCCAGACGCTGTTATGGTATTTACTAATTCGCTGGATTTATTCCCCAAGCACATAGGTTTAAATCTTAACTTAGTACAGGCAATTTTGGCGGATACCAAGAAAAATGGCGTGCAGGAAGACTATAAGCAGCTCAGTGAAACAGCCTTAGAAAACATAGGTAGTTTGGAGGCGGCAGACCCACAGTATGCACGTTTCGAGTTTTTGAAGAAGCAGGTGGGCAAACAGTTTTCTTAGCTGAACGCTAGTCCTCAACCCAGTGCCAGCGCAAGGGCTGGCCAAAATCATCTAATATCAGCGTTTTCCGTGGTTTTCGAGGGCGGGCTTGGGGGGGCGGCTTTCCCTTGTTACCTCTACGGGCTTCAATGGCAGACACTACATCAACCACCGGGGTTCTCTCCACTTTTGGACCTTCGAAACTGACAGGGATTGGGGGGCTGGTGGTCACCTCGCGACCACTATCCCCCATCGCAAAGTTTTCCACTTCACCACCCGAGTGCAGGAACTCTAACATTTGTTGTTCGAGTTCCCGACGAGCTTGAGCTTTTGTCTTTAGTGGTTTCATGGGTAGATAGTGTGTTTTAGGTTTCACCAAGCTTGGCGGCAATGCTCTGCATTAGGGCAATGGTCTGTTTCTTGGAATTATCGCCATCTTCCGTAAAGTGATAATTCGACGACAGTTTTACAACCACCAAATTTTGCTCAGGGTGGACGTAAATATATTGATTGTAGATGCCGGCCGCGAAGAAATCACCCTGTGGTTGCTCTGGTATCCACCACTGAAACCCGTACCCAAAAGTGCTGCTGGAGTTGGGGTTGTCGCCGGGCTGCACGTGCTGGCCCTCTGGTGTCACACTGCGTTGAACCCAGTCGGCAGGCACTACCTGTTCGCCATTCCAGTTGCCCTTGTTTAGGTATAAGCGTCCTAGGCGAGCGTAGTCTCTGAGTGTAATGTTTAAGCCGCCCAGAGCCATTTCTACATCGTTGTCGTCTGTTATCCAATAAGCATCGTGTTCACTGCCAATTTTATTCCACAATTTCTCCTGCATGTACTGCGAGAGTGAGGTTTCGGTGGCACGGCTGAGAACCATGCCAATTACATGGGTGTCGACACTGACATAGTGGTTAAAAGTGCCGGGTTCTCTAGCTCTTTTCAAACTTGCCGCAAATTCGTCGAAGGAACCTCCAAGAGCCACGGTGCGACCAAAGCGATTGATGTCGGAAAAGAAGTCAGCGTAATCTTCATTGAACTCAACGCCGGAAGACATCTGTAAAACATTCTTAAGGGTGACACCTTCGTAACCCGTGCCCATTAGCTCTGGTGCATAGTCTGTAACAAGGTCGTCAATACTCTTGATATGGCCTTCCTCTAGGGCTATGCCGATGAGAGCAGATACCACAGATTTCGCCATCGACCAAGAGATGTGCTGGGTTTCTGCACTGTGCCCCAAGCTGTACTCTTCCAGTAGAACCTGATCATTTTGAATGACAATGAGGCCATTGGTAATGGTGTTGCTAAGAAAATCTCGGGTGGTGAACGATTCGCCTTCGTAGGCGAAATTTTTAGGTAAAGAAAACGCTTTGGGCGCTTGTTCAAATTGAAATGGAGCGCCGCTCTTGTGAATGGTTGTTGCCCTAAATACGTCTTTCATACTGCGAAAATTCTCGACGATGAAAGGCTTTTCAAACAGCACAATTGTCTGCGCCAAACGGCTGAGAGTGCCCCAATAGACAAAAAGCAAAATTGCCAAAACAGTTATTGAGCCATGCATGAGTGCTTTTTTAGCGCGAGATGAGGTGCGAGCCGTCATAAGTGTTCCTTTGATGAATGGTGCTAATGAGTGCGGACGCAGGATCAGCGCTCAGTTGCCGGTTGCTAGATACTGACTGAATTCTAGAGGTAAACGCACAAAACTAATACTCAATTCTCAATAGACCCGAGTCATTGTCTTATAATCAGCGAATTGCTTGGCTTAGGAGAGTTTCGGCGCGCTTGCACGCAGAGAGGGTAAAGCTGTATGGATTATTGAGCAGAAGAGGGCTGCTCCATGCTGAATCTCAGCGATTGAAGCAGCTTTTGAGGGCCAGCCGGAAGCGACTCCGGCTAGCCAAGCTGTTTTAGATAATCACCACGCCTGGAATCGGAAAACCATTAAACTCACTGGCACAGGCGCTGGAATAGGCACCGGCATTTTTTATGTAGAGAAAATCATGCTCGTCAATGTCGCAAGGCAAGGCCTGGCTTTCTACGCACACGTCGATTGAGTCACAAGTGGGGCCTGCTACTGTGGTTGAAACGAGATCACCCGTTTTGTCTGTCAGCATTTGGTAGCCAAGACCGTCTTTAAGCTCAATCAAGCCACCGTAAAATCCAGCGTCAATATAGAGCCAAGGTTTACCTTCACGGAAGGTTTTTCCCACAACTTGAGACACGAAATAACCCGCGTCGGCCACCATAAAGCGGCCGGGCTCTGCAATTATTTCTACAGAGTCTGGGAAGGCTGCAAGCTCATGATTAATAACAGCGCCAATCTCATTGATACTGGGAACAGGCTCGCCCAGTTCAACAGGGTAGCCACCCCCTAGGTTCAATAGTCTGGGTTTTAAGCCCGCGGCGATCATCTGATCAAAGACCTTGCGAGCTGCCTGAATGCCCACGCGCCAATTATTAACATTTGTGCACTGGGAGCCAACGTGGAAGGTAACGCCAGCCAGATCGGCTTGTCGTTCGGCCGCAAGCTTAACAATACAGTCGATGTCTTTGCTGTGGGCGCCGAATTTACTCGACAGAGCGTAGCCCGAGCCTTCATTGGTGGTGTAAATGCGTAAATACAGCTTTGCGTCTGGTTTTACCGCTATAACTTTTTCCAGTTCTTCAGCGGAGTCAATAACATACCACTCAATGCCCATATCAGCGGCATGTTGTAGGTAGCGTCGAGATTTAACAGGATTGCTGTAAAAAATATCCTTGGCGGCAATATCCATACTCAGCAATGCGTCTAGCTCAGTTTTAGACGCTATTTCGAATTTCACGCCTTCATCGTTGAGGCAGGACAAGACTCGATTGTCAGGGTTGGATTTCACCGCGAAATGGGGCTGTACGCGAGGCATAGCGGCCATAAAGCGACTGGCGTTATGGCGAAGAATATCAGTGTCGACCAATAAAAACGGGTCCTCGTAACCCTTGAGCTCGAGGTGCTTATGAACATTGTTAAGATCAAACTGTGGAGCGCGAGATTCTGTCAGCATCGCTATACCCTTTATATCGCATCGTAGAGGCTGGCCTGTATTGCTCATTCGGCCGGAACTGAAGGTATTTTAGGCTAAGGCCTGATCAAATTGAATGACTAGACTGAATATTTTGACAATTTATATTGAACATATAGATTAGTTAAGTGTACAATTTGCGCAGTTGGGAATGTGCTGAATTCTTCGAGGGAGGGTTTAGTGCGTTTACTTTCACACAAAAGTGCTGGGAAATCTAGACCTACTGTACATATTGATAATTAAAGAATCGTTTAAAATTGTCATAATAATAAATGGAGTTACCCATAATGGACGACCTTGATCGGCAGTTGCTTGATTTACTTATTGAAAACAGTCGGCAGAGCGTGACTGACCTTGCCAAGCACCTGGGTGTTACCCGCGCGACCGTGCAAGAGCATATGCGGCGCTTGGAAAAGAATAGCGTAATACAAGCCTACACCGTTCGCCTTCACCCTGAGCACCTTAAGCGTCAGGTATCCGCAAACGTGTTAATAGCCGTTGACCAAAAACAGTCTGTGCATGTTGTTCGTCAACTAGAACAACTCAGCTCAGTGCGTTCCTTACATTCATTGAGCGGGGAGTTTGATTTAGCCGCCATTGTTCAGGAGGAAACCACTGAAGCACTTGATCGAGACATTGACGCTATGGCGCTTATAGATGGCGTTCAAAGAACCCAGACGTCTATTATATTAAGCAAAAAATTTGAACGCTAACCAACGGCCATTACCCCATTTTGGCGATAATATTGAGCAAGAGAATCATCATGAGTGAAAATATCGTTGTAAGTACCTTTGGCCAAACTCGGCACATTCAAATGAACCGCCCTGAACGCAAAAACGCCATTAGCGTGGCGATGTACAGTGCGATGGCAGACGCCGTAAATGAAGCCGCCGCGAACCCAGAAGTTAGGAGCCTGCTCATCAGTGGTGCTGGCGGCAGCTTTAGTTCGGGCAATGATTTACAAGATTTCATGAACAACCCTCCGCGAGACCCTAAAGCGAGTCCTGTAGCCATGTTCATGGAGGCATTGCTGGCCTGTCCTAAGCCCCTTGTTGCAGCTGTTGACGGGGTTGCCGTAGGTATAGGCACTACGATGCTGTTACATTGTGACTTGGTTTACGCAAGTGATGTCTCAAAATTCAAGATGCCCTTTGCGTCCCTAGGTTTGTGCCCAGAATTTGGTTCCAGCTATTTGTTACCGAGAATGATGGGGCACCAGCAGGCGGCTGATTTACTGCTATTTGGCGAAGTTTTTGCGCCGGAAAAGGCTCAGGCGTGCGGTTTCGTGAACGAGGTCTTGAGGAGTGAAGAATTAATGGCACGGGCAATGTCTCGCTGTGAAGACTTGAATGCCCTGCCAGCCTCGTCGTTGCGGGCTACAAAGCAGTTAATGAGAGGTGACCTGCACGAGGAAGTTATTAGTGCAATGGAAAAAGAAAAGGCCTTGTTTGACCTCGGGCTAAAATCCGCTGAATTCTCTGAAGCGGGCACGGCGTTTTTCGAGGGTAGAAAACCCGATTTTTCCAAGTTCAATTAGTAGGTAATAGTCCCTTCCAGGTGATTAATGTGCCCATCTGCCTGATGCAGAGGGTATGATACGCTAAATCGTCTATCCCAAGACCCATGATGGCAGCGCTGAAAAATGCGTTGTCTTCATGGGCGTCGTTTGTCCTTCTGTGCATTATTCCTATCTTGCCTGACTGTTTTTGGGGCTGTTTCCCTCCAATTTTTTAAAATATCGAATTTGCTGAGGCTAGCTTGCAATATACTGCTAGGCTTGAGGGTATATGCGGGCTGTAGAGTCGTGTGAAAGGGCACTTTCCTTAACCTTGAATAACAATTCGATGGTAAGCCCGAAAATTACCGAGCGATCATTCAATTAAATTAACAAAATAGTTGAATATTTATTCAAAGAAAGGCATTGTCCGTATAGATCATTTTTGTGATCTACATAAAAACAATCTGATCAATTACTTGCAGAGGCCAATAGAGCAACCAAGATAAGGTGGCCAGGCCAGTAGACCGGTGGAATTGAAAGATTCAACTAGTGTAAATTCCCACAGAAAAAAGAGGGCAAGCATGTCAAAATCATCCCAAGTATTTTCCAAAACCCTGATCGCTACGGCCGTTGGTCTCAGCGCCCTACAATCAGTTCAAGTGTATTCACAAGACTTCCAAATTGAAGAGATCACCGTAACTGCGCAAATGCGTGAGCAATCACTGCAAGACGTGCCAATGTCCGTGAACGCATTCAGTGAAGACTTCATGGACCGTGCCGGTATTGACGATGTACGCGGCCTAGTTGTTATGACTCCAGGTTTTAATGGGGCCACTGAAGACAGCTTTACCGACGCGATGGCTATGCGTGGCATCAGCACCAACGACTTTGGTGTAGGTGGCGACCCTTCTGTCGCGGTGTTTGTTGATGGTGTCTGGGCGGGTCGAACGGGTGGTGTGCAAACATCATTTTTTGATATGGAGCGCGCCGAAGTAGTCAAAGGGCCGCAAGGTACACTGTTTGGCCGTAACGCTATTGCGGGCGCCGTCAGCATCATAACCAAAAAGGCGGTTAACGAAACCGAAGGAAAAATTGGTCTTGGCCTAGGTGAAAATAACCTGTACGAGCTGAGTGGTACCTACAATGTCCCACTGAGTGAAAACTTGTATTTTCGGGGTAGCGTACTGACCACCGAAGACGATGGCTGGTTGAAGAACCTGCAGGGTGGAGATGATTACGGATTCCACGAGCGCTCTTCCATTCGTACATCGTTCCGTTATGAAGGCGATACGGTTGAGGCAAACGTAGTTTTACAGTACGAAGATCGTGAGCAGAATGCCTCGGTGTACTGGGATCCTGAAGCGGGCCTAGCGAAGGACGAAGTGAACTCTGAACTCTTGGGTCGTGAGTCAATTGATGAGTCAGAAATATTTAATGTTTCCGCGCAGTTTGATGTAGAAATCAGTGAAACATTGTCTTTGACCTCTATCACGGGCTACAAAACATTTAATTTCCATTACTTAGAAGACTATGACGCAAGCCCTCTTCGTGTAGACAACTACATGCAAGACAACGCGGTAGATTATTTTAGCCAGGATATCCGCTTAAACTTCACCAGTGAAAATCTAGTGTGGTTCCTGGGTGTTAGTGCTTACAAAGAAGAAATCGATGCTGAGTTTGGCGCTTTTGCTGACGAAAATGATTACTGTGCTGCCATCAGTTTAACCGACGCAGACGATTTTGAAGGCCCTGCGGCGAACTGTGCTGACGATAATTGGCAGGTGTACTTCCAAGGCTATGACGATGTCTCAGAAGTGACTCAAGAAGATCGTGATGATGCCACAGCCTCGGCGCTTGCCAACAAAAACGAAGCGAGCTTTAACCAAGTAGAGAGTGATGGTTGGGCGGTTTTTGCTGACTTCACCTACACCGTGTCTGAATCTTTAGATTTGATGTATGGCGTTCGTTACACCGAAGACAGCAAGCGAATGGACACGTCCATCCCCTATGCGGGAGGTTATTTGGGTAATGATTTCAATACCGGTTTTTACACCGACGGTTATATTTCCAATAGTGATACATGGTCAGAGATAACTCATCGCTTGGCCTTCAACTACCAAATCAATGATGAAGTGTCTGTTTACGGTAATTATGGTCAGGGTTATAAGGCCGGTGGTTTCGCTACTTTTGGCATCGACTTTCCAGACGGAGTTGACGGTGCAGAGTGGTTGGACGAGAACTACGGTGACGTGATTCCCGACGGCGCCAAGCCCACCCAGTTTGACCCCGAGTATGTGGACAGTTATGAGCTGGGTATTAAAACCAAAATGCTCGAGAATACCTTGCAAATGAATGCGTCTCTGTATTACTACGAGTACTCTGATCTGCAGTTTGTGTATTTTGACAACGGCTCAAGTTTGGTCGATAACCTAGGTGAGGCCAGTGGCACAGGTGCGGAATTTGATATTCGCTATTTGCCCAATGAACACTGGGACTTGTTTTTCACTCTGTCTCTGCAAGATACCGAAATTACAGACGATTCTGATGTGGCGGGCGTTGCCTGCGCTGAAAGCGGCTGTGCCGGTAATGCTTTACCGTTCGCACCAGAAGTTAATACCGCGTTCTTAGCGACCTATCGCTTGCCCATGAGCAATGGTGAAACCTTTTTCACTATGGAGCATTTTTACCAGGACAAGCAATTCAGTGATCTTGATGCGATCGAAAACATCTCTCAAGAGGCTTACGACGTAATGAACCTGCGTGCAGGTTATGAAAGTGCGGATGACTGGAGTGTAACGCTGTGGGTTGAGAATGTATTCAGTGAAGAGTACTTCGAGCGTGGTTGGGCTAATGCTGATGTCGACGGCACTTACGGTTACGGTTTGGTCAATGCCCAGACATGGCCATCAAAGCCTCGTACTATTGGTGTTAACTTTGACATGAGTTTCTAAGCGTCGAAGGCAACATTCTCCAAAAAAAGGCCAGTAGAAATACTGGCCTTTTTTTATGCTGAGTTGATTACATCTTTTCAAAAAGTGCGGCAATGCCCTGACCGCCGCCAATACACATGGTAACCACCGCGTAGCGGCCGCCTGTGCGTTGAAGTTCATACAGGGCCTTCACAGTAATAATTGAACCCGTGGCGCCAATAGGGTGACCTAAGGATATTCCAGAACCATTAGGGTTCACTTTCTCGGCGGGTAAACCTAAGTCTTTCACAACGGCCAAAGCCTGAGCGGCAAAAGCTTCGTTCACTTCCCAAACATCAATGTCGGCAACCGTTAGTTGGTTTTTCGCAAGCAAAGTCTTAACCGCAGGTACAGGGCCAATGCCCATATACTTCGGTTCAACACCCGCGAAAGAGTAACCCACCATGCGAGCTAGAGGCTTCAAACCTTTGGCCTCGGCAGCACTTCTTTCCATTAATACCAGAGCGGCAGCGGCATCATTGAGGCCAGATGCATTGGCGGCCGTTACCGTGCCATCCTTTTTAAACACTGGGCGCAGTTTTGCGAAACCTTCTGCTGTGGCATCGAAGCGAACGTGTTCGTCTTGATCAAAAACGCTGACACCTTTGCGGGTTTTTAGCTCAATCGGCAAAATTTGTTCGGCAAAGCGATTTTCCTTAATAGCTCGTTCGGCGCGGTTATGGCTTTCGGCGGCAAGTTGATCTTGCGCTTCACGGCTTATGTCCCACTTCTCAGCAATGTTCTCGGCCGTGATACCCATATGGGTGTCGTCAACGGGGCAGGTAAGCGCGCCTGTCATGGCGTCTACCATCTCGGCGTCACCCATGCGGGCGCCGAAGCGTGCAGTGGGCAGCCAGTAGGGCACACGGCTCATAGATTCAGCACCACCGGCGACGGCGGCGTCACAATCGCCCAGCAAAATCAATTGTGCGGCTGAGACAATGGATTGCAGGCCGGAACCACAAAGACGATTGACCGTTAGAGCTGGGGTGCTTACAGGTAGGCCGCCTTTTAGTCCTGCCGCCCGACTCATATACATGTCCTTGCGGTCGGAGTGGGTGACATTGCCAATGACGCAGTGGCCGATATCTTCTGGAGAAACACCGGCACGCTGCACGGCTTCTGTTATCACCTGACCGGCTAAATCAGTCGGTGGAATATCTTTCAAACTGCCACCAAAATCGGCAATGGCAGTACGCACGCCGCTTAATACGACTACTTCGCGTTCACTCATGGTTTTCTCCTAGACCAAAAAACGGTGATTATACCCAAAATTAAAACAGTTGTTTAAAATTGCATTTCCGGCACATGCTCCGGCACAACGAGTTCGCCCGCCGTGAGTTTAATAATCTCTTCAACACTAACCCCAGGTGCCCGCTCTTTTAGCCAGAATTTACCGTCGGCTATTTCAATGTAGGCGAGATCAGTCACAACCTTTTTTATGCACGCGGCACCGGTTAGCGGCAGAGAGCAGGAGGCCAGTAACTTAGATTCGCCGTGCTTGCTAGCGTGAGTCATGGTCACAATGATGTTGTCAGCGCCCGCCACCAAATCCATGGCGCCGCCCATGCCTTTAATCAATTTTCCTGGAATCATCCAGGAAGCGATGTTACCCGACACATCTACTTCAAAAGCGCCGAGTACCGTTAGGTCTACATGACCACCGCGGATCATGGCAAAAGACTCCGCTGAAGAAAATATAGAAGCCCCTTCAATGGCGGTCACCGTTTGTTTACCGGCGTTGATCATGTCGGCGTCAATTTCTTCATCGGTGGGGAAGGGCCCCATGCCGAGTAGGCCATTTTCTGATTGCAGCATAACTTCCATGCTGTCAGGTACGTAGTTCGCCACGAGAGTGGGTATGCCGATACCAAGATTGACATAAAAACCGTCTTCTAGTTCTTGTGCAACACGTTGAGCGAGTTGTTCACGGGTCAGTGCCATGATTTTTTTCTCCTTAAGCCGTGCGCACAGTGCGCTGTTCAATACGTTTCTCGAAGCTGCCCAAAATGACGCGGTCAACATAAATACCAGGGGTGTGTATTTGGCTGGGTTCCAGCTCCCCGGGTTCCACAATTTCCTCAACTTCTACCACGGTAATTTTGCCCGCGGTAGCCGCCAATGGGTTGAAATTCTGTGCGGTATGGCGGTAAACCAAATTGCCATAGCGGTCCGCTTTCCAAGCTTTTACGATGGCAAAATCACCTTTGATCGACTCTTCCATAATGTAAGAACGGCCGTTAAATTCACGAACTTCTTTACCGTCCCCCACGGGAGTACCAAAGCCAGTGGCGGTGTAGAAAGCGGGAATTCCCGCGCCGCCGGCACGCATTTTTTCTGCTAGGGTGCCTTGAGGTGTAAGCTCAACTTCGAGCTCGCCGGAAAGCAGTTGCTCTTCAAAGAGCTTGTTTTCGCCTACGTAGGAGGCCACCATCTTTTGGATTTGGCGATCTTCGAGCAGTATGCCCAAACCAAAACCGTCGATGCCACAGTTGTTCGAGACAACGGTTAAACCCTTGGTGCCCATAGTTTTAATCTGTGCTATTAAATTTTCCGGAATGCCGCAGAGGCCAAAGCCCCCAGCAATTACAGTCATGTTGTCGCCGAGTCCGGCCATTGCGTCTTCGTAGCTTGTAACGACTTTGTTGAAACCCGCCATAAACCTGCCCCCTGAGTTGGTGTGCTTTAGGTTGCTAAGCATCCTACATGTGTTTATATTTATCAAACTTAATAATTTGATCTATTAATTTGTTTTGTTAATGAATTGATGAGCCTATCGAGTCCCCTGTATGCCCGCTAATATCACATTGAAACAACTCAAAGCCTTTGTCGCTGTTGCCCAGGCCCGTAGCTTTGCGGAAGCCAGTGAGTTGGTTCATTTGTCTCAACCCGCCCTGAGTATAGCGGTCAAAAACCTAGAAGAGAGTGTGGGTGGTCGTTTGCTGGCACGCTCAACTCGGACCTTAGCTCTCACACCAGAGGGCGAGGAATTTTTGCCCGTTGCCCAGCGACTACTGTCAGATTGGGCGGGGGCTTTTGATGATTTGAATAGCCGCTTTTCGCTTCAGCGCGGGCGCTTGGCGCTAGCGGCAATGCCGTCTTTTGCGAGTACTGAATTGCCTGAAGTTCTAAGCTCTTTTCGCGAGAGTTACCCCGCAATTAACGTGACTATTCACGATATTATTGCGGAGGACGTTGTATCCACAGTGCGCAGTGGTCGAGTAGAGTTGGGAGTATCTTTTGATCCTGGTGAAACTGAAGATTTGATATTTGAACCTTTGTTTACAGATAAATTTGTGGCCGCTTTGCCAAATGGGCACCCTCTGTTGAAACAAGATTGTATTGAGTGGAAGTCATTGACGGAGGATGCGTTTATCGCTTTGCAGCGCCCCTCCAGTATTCGTGAGTTGGTGGACACTTCCTTGGCGGATCGAGGCATTTTTTTGTCCATTGAGTTTGAGGCCAATCAATTGATTACCATCGGCCGAATGGTGGCTTCAGGCTTGGGCGTGAGTGCCGTACCTAGTTTGATTGAGTCGCAAATGCAGGCCTTAGGCGTGGAGTGCCGCCCTTTGCTAGAGCCGGGCTTGAGTCGTAGAGTTGGAGTTGTGATGCGGCGACGTTACCCATTGTCACGGCAAGCAGAGGCTTTGCTTGAGCAGCTGAGAAAAACCTATTCAGGCGCGTAAAAACTGCATTTTGGGGCGGCGCTTAGGTTAGAATTGGCCCACCTATAGGGCTATAAATGCTGATGTTATTCCATGAGGGACTCTGGCATGCTAATCGCCAATTTTTGGCAACCTGTAATTTAGTTTATAAATAGCTATTATCAATCTGTGTTAAACACAATATTACTTATGTATTAACCACTGGGCACTCGCCCTACTAGAGGAAAATTTGCATGCTTAAGCTTAAGAATCCCGCGTTACTGCGTTCGCAATCGTACATAAATGGCGAATGGGTCGACGCTGACAATGGTGCTACGGTGGATGTACTGAACCCTCATAACGGTGAAGTGGTAGCTACCATCGCGAGTCTTGGCGCTGTAGAAACACGTCGTGCGATTGAGGCAGCCGAGAAAGCAATGCCTTCGTGGCGAGCTCGTCCCGTTAAAGAACGCGCAAATATCCTGCGTACTTGGTTTAACTTGGTGATGGACAATATAGATGATTTGGCGAAAATTCTGACCTTGGAGCAAGGTAAGCCTATTGCTGAATCTAAAGGTGAAATTGCTTACGGCGCGAATTATATTGAGTGGTTTGCGGAAGAAGGTAAGCGTATTTATGGCGATGTGATTGCCCCGCCTGCAGACGATAAGCGCATTGTTGTCATTAAGCAGCCTATCGGGGTGGTGGCGTCTATCACGCCTTGGAATTTCCCGAATGCAATGATTACTCGTAAAGCGGCCCCTGCACTGGCGGCGGGTTGTACGTTTGTGGGCAAGCCTGCCACGGAAACCCCACTGTCTGCGCTGGCGCTTGCGGTGCTTGCGGAGGAAGCCGGGATTCCAGCCGGAGTCTTTAATATGGTAGCCGGTAAGAGTTCACGCGAAATCGGCGGTGAAATGACCTCGAACCCAATTGTTCGCAAGCTGACGTTTACGGGTTCAACGCCTGTGGGTAAAGTGCTGATGGAGCAGTGTGCGGGCACGGTGAAGAAAACGTCTATGGAGTTGGGTGGTAATGCCCCGTTTATCGTTTTTGAAGATGCGGATTTGGACGCGGCGGTACAGGGCGCTTTGGTCTCTAAATATCGCAACGCAGGGCAAACGTGCGTGTGTTCAAACCGAATGTTGGTGCAAGAGTCTATTTATGATGCGTTTGCGGAAAAGCTGGCCGCGGCGGTGAATCAGTTGCAAATGGGCGCGGGCACGGACGACGGCGTAACCATGGGGCCTTTGATTAACGCGGGCGCGGCAAATGATGTCGACGCTTTGGTGCAAGACGCGCTGGGTAAGGGTGCAGTAGCTTTGGCTGGCGGTAAAATTTCGGAGTTGGGGGAGTGTTATTTTGAGCCAACTATTCTGACGGATGTTGATCCTTCTATGCGTGTGTTTAAGGAGGAAATTTTTGGTCCTGTAGCGCCTTTGTTTAAGTTTAAGACGGAGGCGGAGGCCATCGCGATGGCTAACGATACGGAGTTTGGTTTGGCGGCGTATTTTTACGCGCGTGACATCGGTCGTATTTGGCGCGTGGGCGAGGCTTTGGAGTACGGGATTGTGGGCATCAATGAGGGGATCATTTCGAATGAGATGGCGCCGTTTGGGGGTGTTAAGGAATCGGGCTCGGGGCGTGAGGGGTCTAAGTATGGAATTGAGGATTATGTTGAGATTAAGTATATGTGTATGGGGGGGCTTGATCACTAGTCGATTGTTTTCTTGATCTAGTTGATTGGTTCCTTAATATGAGCCGAGGGTGGGGTGCGAGTTTTATAGGTCGTATTTCTTCTTCGGCTTTTTTGTGGGTGATTGGGTTTGGTTTGTAACCATAGCCCGGCTCAGCAGTGCCTTGTGGTTCGCGCCCGAACGCACGCTTCCCCCCTCTGACCAAGCCGCTGCGGAACTCGCAAGGAGACGCTCAAACAGTCCTCGCTCAAAGACCTTGGTCAGAGGGGGAAAGCTAAAAACGCGTTCTGAATGGGCGCGAACCACAAGGCACTGCTGAACCTCCTCTCTGATTTCAATTTGCTTTTTTTGAATGGTTATTTGGAAAGTTATTTGGAAAGTTTTCCTGCAAATAACGGTTTCTTTTTTTCTAGTATTTCTAATAAGAATTTTCGGCAGTGTTGCACTCTTGCAGTTTTTCTTAGGTCTACGTGGTTGAGTACCCAGACTGACCAGGTGGAGCTTGGGAGGTCGATGGGGAGGCGGGTGATGCTTTTGTTGTTAAGGCTGTCTGGCAGGTAGCAGGGCATTCGGGCTATGCCAAATCCTGCGTTTACGGCGGCGTACATGCCGCTGAGGTCGTCAACTTGGAGGCTTATGGGGGTGTCGGGGAAGTGCTGTTTTACCCAGTCGGTATTGTGGTCTTCATTTTGCCAGAGGATGAGGCCGGTGGGGTTTTTGGTTTGGGTGGATTTTTTTGTGTAGAGACCGTGTTGGATTGCGCTTACTTTTTTTCCTACTAGGTAGTCGGGTGGCTCTGGGGTGAAGCGAACGGCTATGTCGGCTTCTCGGTTGGAGAGGTTGCGCAAGCCTTGTGTGACGGAGAGTTTGAGTTGAATGCCGGGGTGTTGTTGTTGGAATTGAGCTAGGTCTTCGGCTAGTACGTTCTCAAAGAGGTCGTGGGGCATGGTTAGGTTTACTGGGCCTTCTAGTCTGGCATCTTGGCCGAAGAGGGTGCGGGATATTTGCTGGTTCTGAGCCTCGATGGCTAGGGCTTGTTCGTTGATGGCCCACGCGGCTTCGGTCATTTCATAACCTTCACGCTGACGGTTGAAGAGGCGAACGCCATGTTTGTTTTCAAGGCCCTGTATTCGGCGCGACACGGTGGAGTGGTTAACGCCGAGTGTTTTGGCGGCGCCAGATACGCTGCCGCTTCGCGCAACTGCTAGGAAAAACCGAATATCGTCCCAGTCGTTCATGTTCTTTTGTTCCTGTCTTGGATTTTTCTGTGCATTTTTGCGGGCTAAGTGTGCATTTGTTGTGAATTTATCGATAGCTTAGCGTGTCATATTATGCCTGTCGATTTCTTACAAATGGAGTAGACGGCATGACAACACTTTTAGATCCGATCAGTTTGGGCGGCAAAACCTTAAAAAATCGAGTAATTATGGCGCCTTTGACTCGGGGTCGTGCTGGCGCTGAAGGGGTTCCCAGTGATTTGGTGGCGGAATATTATCGCCAGCGAGCGGGTGCGGGCCTGATTATTGCCGAAGCGACGGCGATCAGTGCTGAGGGGCGGGGATGGATGAATTCTCCCGGTCTATATACGGAAGAGCAGCAGTTGGGGTGGAAGGCAGTGGCCGACGCTGTGCATGGGGAGGGGGGAAGTATATTTGTTCAGTTGTGGCATATGGGCGCAACGGTTCACCCTGATTTTGTAGGGGGAGAGCAGCCGGTCTCGGCGTCTACGGTGGCTCTGTCTGGGCAGTTAACTACACCGTTTGGGCGAGATCGCGCTTTTGTGGCGCCTCGTGCGCTGTCGGTCTCGGAAATTGCGGAGCGTGTGGAAGATTTTGCAAAGGCGGCTCGACGGGCGATTGATGCAGGGCTGGACGGGGTGGAGATTCATGGGGCAAATGGTTTTTTGATCGATCAATTTACTCGCGATAGTACGAATAAGCGCGATGATGAGTACGGTGGCAGTATTGATAATCGCCTGCGCTTCATGATGGAGGTTGTAAAGGCGGTTTCTCTTGAAGTTGGCGCGGATAAGGTGGGGGTTCGCCTGTCACCCACCAATAGTGTTTGGGGGATTTCCGATAGTGAGTACAATCGAACCTTCACACGCGCGGCGGAAAAGCTGAATGAGGCTGGCGTGGCTTATTTACACCTGTTGGAACCTCATCCGGATACTGGCCATGCCATGGCTTCGGATGCCTATCTGACACCGGCAATGCGCGAATGCTTTACCGGTGTGTTTTTAGTGAATGGCGGCTATGACCAGGCGAGTGGCGAAATGGCTGTAAAGCAGGGTTCTGCTGACGCTGTGGTTTATGGTCAGGCATTCATTGCAAATCCTGATTTGCCAGCTCGTTTCAAGGCCGGAGCGCCACTTGCAGAGGCGGATAGCAGTACATTCTACTCTGATGGTGCCTCGGGGTACGTTGATTATCAGCCTTTAGCTGGATAGATTTCTAAGTCTAGCCCGCGCGTTTTCTACGGGGACGAGTGTTTCTCATGAAATCTGGCTGCATCCCGCGTCTTTGGCGGTATTCCAGTGTTTATCTGCTACGCTTAGGAGGCTTAAAAACCACGGCGATGGACCGATCGGGTGAGCCTTCTGACGGAAAATGACACCCACATTGGTGTCATTTGCCATTGATGGCAGAGGGTAATTCGCCGAACCTTCACAGCCTGCGCTAGTGCCCGTTCAGACGGGCCTGTATAAACAGAAACGAGGAAAGACAATGATTTACTCGGGTAAAGCGATTACCGTTCAGATGCAAGACAATGGCATCGCCGAACTGTGCTTCGACCTAGAAGGCGAGTCGGTAAATAAGTTTAATGCACTCACTACTAACGAGTTGCAAGAAGCCACCGCGGCCATAGCCGCATCTAGTGATGTGAAAGGTGTTTTGGTCACCAGTGGCAAAGGCGTGTTTATTGTTGGCGCCGACATCTCTGAGTTTGGCAGTAACTTCACAGCCGAAGCTGATGAGTTGGCGGCCGGCATTCTAAAAACCAACCTTGAAATCTTTAACCGTTTTGAAGATTTGAATGTGCCAACCGTTGCCGCAATTAATGGCATCGCTTTGGGCGGTGGTTTGGAGATGTGCCTGATTTGCGACTACCGGGTTATGTCCACTAAAGCGAAAATTGGTTTGCCAGAAACTAAGCTAGGTATCGTGCCTGGTTTTGGTGGCACCGTGCGCTTGCCTCGCATAATTGGCTCCGACAACGCGGTAGAGTGGATTGCAGCGGGCAAAGATCAGCGTGCTGATAAAGCTCTGGCTGCCGGTGCTGTTGATGCGGTGGTTGAGCCTGAGAAACTAAAAGAAGCGGGTATCGATTTGTTGAACCGCTGTATCGCGGGCGAATTTGATTACAAGGCGAAGCGTCAAGAAAAGCTTGAGCCGCTGTTGTTGAATGATATGGAAGCTATGGTCTCCTTTGAAACCGCTAAGGCTTTTATTGCGGGGCAGGCTGGAAAACATTATCCCGCGCCACTGACGGCTGTAAAGATTATCCAAAAAGCAGCGAAGATGGGTCGTGATGATGCTTTGGCTGAAGAAGCTAAGGGTTTTGCCAAGCTTGCTAAAACTTTGGTTGCAAGAAATTTGGTCGGCTTGTTCATGGGTGACCAAGATGTGGCTAAGTCAGGTAAAACCTGGGCTGCTAAGTCAACCCCTGTGAGCAAGGCCGCGGTATTGGGTGCTGGCATCATGGGGGGCGGTATCGCCTACCAAAGTGCTTCAACAGGCACGCCAATTATGATGAAAGACATTGCTCAAAGTGGTTTGGATTTGGGTTTGTCGGAAGCGTCTAGTTTGCTGGCGAAAAAGGTTGCTCGCGGCCGTATGAAGCCTGCGAAAATGGCCGAAGTACTTACCGCTATTGACGCCACCTTAAGCTACGAAAATTTCGACAGTGTAGACCTAGTGGTTGAAGCGGTTGTTGAAAACCCCAAAGTGAAGCGTGCTGTTTTGGCTGAAGTTGAAGATTCCATTCGCGAAGACGCCATCCTGACTTCAAACACTTCGACCATTTCTATTAATCATTTAGCAGAAGCTTTGAAGCGCCCTGAAAATTTCTGTGGTATGCACTTCTTCAACCCCGTGCACAAAATGCCTTTGGTGGAAGTGATCCGCGGTGAGAAAACCAGCGACGAAGCTATTGCTCGCACTGTTGCTTATGCCTTGGCAATGGGTAAAAAGCCAGTTGTTGTGAACGACTGTCCTGGCTTCTTAGTAAACCGTATTTTGTCCCCTTACATGGGCGCATTTATGGGTCTTGTTAAGCAGGGTGTTGATTTTGTTGCCATAGATAAGGCAATGGAAAAGTTTGGCATGCCCATGGGGCCTGCTTACCTGTGTGACGTTGTTGGTATCGATACGGGCGTTCACGCTGGTGCGGTAATGACAGAAGGTTTCCCTGAGCGTATGGCGCGTGACTTCAAAACTTCTAGTGAAGTATTGTTTGAAGCCGACCGCTACGGTCAGAAAAATGGCAAAGGCTACTATAGCTATGAATTGGACAAGAAAGGTCGTCCAAAGAAAGTGGTTGATGAAGCTGTTTACACAATGTTGGCTCCTGTTTGTGACGAGCGCAAAGAGCTCAGCGCAGAAGAAATTGTTGACTGCTTGATGATTCCTTTGTGTTTAGAAGCTGTGCGTTGTTTGGAAGAAAATATTGCCGCTTCAGCCACTGATATTGATATGTCGTTAATTTACGGTATTGGTTTCCCACCATTCCGCGGTGGTGCATTGCATTACATAGACGACATGGGTGTTGCTGAGTTTGTGGCACGAGCCGATAAATATGCTGATATGGGTCCCTTGTATAAGGCCACCGATCGTCTGCGTGATATGGCAGCCAAAGGCGAAAGCTTTTTCGCGATATAAGACCAAAATTCAGGAGAAAATGAAATGAGTTTGAATCCAAGAGATGCTGTTATTGTCGATTTTGGTCGCACTGCAATGGGTCGCTCCAAGGGCGGTTGTTATCGCAACACTCGCGCCGAAGACATGTCGGCCGATCTGGTAAACGGATTGTTTGCACGCAATAGCAAAGTAGACCCTTCAGAAGTAGAAGACGTAATCTGGGGCTGTGTAAACCAAACCAAAGAACAGGGTTGGAACATTGCTCGCATGATGTCATTGATGACGGTTATACCGCACACAGCTGGCGGTCAAACTGTGAGTCGTTTGTGTGGTTCGTCGATGTCGGCACTGCACACGGCTGCGCAAGCTATTATGAGTAATAACGGCGACGTATTTGTTGTTGGTGGTGTTGAGCATATGGGCCATTTGGCGATGGACCACGGCATTGACCCCAACCCTCGTTTAGCAAAGCACGTGGCAAAAGCCGCGGGTGCTATGGGTATGACGGCCGAAGTATTGGGCATGATGCACGGCATTACCCGTGAGCAGCAAGATGAGTTTGGTGCACGCTCGCATCGTCTCGCCCATGCCGCTACCCAAGAAGGTCGATTTAAAGAAGAAATTATTGCGATCGACGGTCACAACGCTGACGGTTTTAAAGTGAAGATGTTTCAAGACGAAACTATTCGTCCAGAAACTACGGTAGAAGGTCTGGCAAAATTGCGCCCTGCGTTTAACCCCGCGAGTGGCACTGTCACGGCCGGTACTTCTTCTCAGGTAACTGACGGTGCATCGGCCATGATTGTGATGTCAGCTGAGCGCGCTCAGTCTTTGGGCTTGCAGCCTCTGGCAAAAATTCGCTCGATGGCGGTTGCCGGTGTTGATCCTTCAATTATGGGATATGGTCCTGTGCCAGCCACTCAAAAGGCTCTCGCACGTGCGGGCTTAACCATGGATGATATCGACTATCTTGAGTTGAACGAAGCTTTCGCTGCGCAGGCGCTGCCTGTACTGAAAGACCTTGGTTTACTCGATAAAATGGACGAGAAGGTGAACTTGAACGGCGGCGCCATTGCCTTGGGTCACCCTTTTGGTTGTTCGGGCACTCGTATCACCGGTACATTGTTGAACGTCATGCGTCAGCGTGAAGGTGCTCTTGGCGTATCCACCATGTGTGTTGGTTTGGGTCAGGGTATAACAACGGTTATTGAGCGTCTGTAATTATTCATACAGGGTTTAATAGTAAAAAGGCACCTTCGGGTGCCTTTTTTATTGCCTGCGTTTTAGTGCTAGCAACCCTCTATTTCCAGCAGCTCTGAAACGCCTCCAAAACCTTATTTTTCCTCGTGCCTTTTTTCAGCATCATGGCCACTTCAACATCGTAGAAGCGCTTGTTGGGCAGCAGTGCTCTCAGCTCGCCGGCATCGATGCCGGGCTGCGCATAATGGGTAGAGAAAAAACCAATGTAGTGACCGGTTTTCACTAGACTCATTCGCGCTTCATAAATGTAGGCGCTGGCACTGCGATTTAAATCGATCATTGCCTTGCTGGCGGCACCAGAGGTTTGCATTCCGGGATGAATGAATTTGCCCTCGCAAATTGCCTTATTGCTAATGTGTTTATTCTCAAGTGCAAACAGAGGGTGGCTGCGATGGCAGTAGAGTTTATGTCTCTCAGTGTAGAGTGCTGTGTAGTCGATGCTGGAGAGGTCGCGATGCCAAGGTGCAAAGGCTATGTCTGCCCGGCCATCAATTAAAGCCCGTTCAATTTCCGGCAAGGTATTGGTTGCCAAATTAATCTGTACTTCGGGTGCTATGGTTTCGAATGCAGTGATTGCATCGGCAAGTTTGAATTGTGGGTCGGCAACGATCGCGTCACTACAAACAATATTCAATTCGCCTGTCAGCTGCTGGTGTAAGGTGTTTACTTGGCTTCGAAACTGCTCGAGTGAGGCCAAAAGCTGTTCGGCGCACTCATACACAAACTGGCCTTCTTCGGTGAGTGAGAAGCCACTGCGCCCGCGATGACACAGCTTTAGGTTGAGGCGAGCCTCAAGGTCGGCCATATGTGTGCTGATAGTAGAGCGAGCAATGTTAAGTTCGGCCTCGGCGGCGCTAAACCCACCTGAGTCAGCTACGCCTTTGAAAATACGCAACAGTCGAATATCGATATCGTTTATTTTTCGGCGAACGGGCATGTTCCAAATTTTCTCATGTAAGTGTAATTAGGTGTTAATTATTGGGAGTATAGACTGTTTTATACTTGGGGTGTAGCAGCAGTACCTGCGATTTTGGACAGAACTCTGGCATAATGCCCGCTGTTGGAATTCCAGTATTGAGCGAGGTTGGGTGTGTCTAAGAGTATTGTGTTAATCGGTATGCCCGGGGCGGGTAAGAGCACCTTAGGGGTTCTACTGGCGAAAGAAACGGCCAGAGATTTTGTGGATACCGATGTACTTATTCAAGTTCGAGAAGGCAAAACTTTACAAGAAATTCTCAATGAGACCGACTACCTAAATTTACGCCAAATTGAAGAGCAAGCTTTGCTGAGTGTGGACCTCTCTCAGCATGTGATCGCCACCGGCGGCAGTGCCGTATACAGTGAACGGGGTATGCAGCATCTGGCGCAACTTGGGCCGATTGTTTTTCTGGATTGCAGCTTAGCTGAGCTGCGCCGGCGCATTCAAAACTATGAAACACGCGGTATTGCGCGTAGACCTGAACAAAGTTTTGAAGCTCTGTTTGACGAGCGCAATGCCCTATATTGCCGTTATGCAAATTTGGTCATTCATTGCGATGGATTAAGTCAGCAGGAAATTGTAGATCAGATAGTAGGCCAATTGTGAGAGTGTCTGATTTTTTAGAATTGCTATTACTGGCCGCAGTTTGGGGGGCGTCGTTTATTTTTATGCGCGTTGCCGCGCCAGAGTTTGGCCCTGTTCCCCTCATTGGTATTCGAGTGGGGCTTGCCGCACTGGTGCTTTTGCCTGTGTTTGTTATGCGTAAACCGCTGCATTTGTTGTGGCAAAATAAACGACACATCCTTTTCATTGGCGTCTTTAACTCAGCACTACCTTTTTCCTTATTTGCCTATGCAACCTTACATTTGTCTGCCGGTTTTACTGCTGTGATAAATGCCACCGTGTCAATTCTAGGGGCCATCATTGCCTATGTCTGGCTGAAAGAAAGCTTGAGTGTCGCGCGCGTCGCGGGTTTGTTTGTGGGATTTTCTGGGGTGGTCGCACTGGTTGTTAGTGCTGGCACTTTCGATCAGCAATCCACCCAGCTAGCCTTGGCAGCGGGCTTGGGCGCTTCCTTTAGCTATGGTGTCTCGGCCAGCTACACCAAACTTCATATGACCGGGGTTGACTCGCTAACCTTGTCCCTAGGAAGTTTGATTGCGGCTTCTATTGTCCTGTTCCCATTTGTAATTTACCTGTGGCCCCAGCAGCCTCCGTCTTTATTGAGTTGGGGCAACGCCCTAATTTTGGCCTCCATTTGTACCGGTGCTGCCTACATAATGTATTTTCGCTTAATTGCCAATGTGGGCACCTCCAAAGCAATTTCCGTAACCTTACTCATTCCGTTGTTTGGTATGTTTTGGGGCGTGGTGCTGTTGAATGAAGTGGTTACTCTCAATATGGTGCTGGCGGCCATTACTATTATTTTAGGAACGAGCTTGGCTTCAGGGGTATTAAGGCCTAAAGCTATTTTGACTGCTTTCCGAGCGAACAAACTTTAAATTATTTTTAGGAACATAGACGATGAAAGTATTGGCCTTTGCCGCGAGCAACAGTAAAACCTCAATCAATAAACAATTGGCGACCTACGCCGCCAGTCTAGTTAAAGGCGCAGAGGTTGAAGTGCTCGATCTCAATGATTATGAAATGCCTATTTTTAGTATCGATAGGGAAAATGAATCCGGCCAGCCTGGTTTAGCCCAGGATTTCCTTGAAAAAATTGCTAGCTGTGACGCCCTCATTATTTCTTTTGCCGAGCACAATGGTTTTTACAGTGCCGCTTACAAAAACATCTTTGACTGGTGCTCACGAATTCAACCAAAAATATTCCAGGGCAAACCTACTCTGTTAATGGCGACATCGCCTGGTGGGCGTGGCGGTGCCACAGTCTTGGCGACAGCCTTGGCCTCAATGCCTCGTTTCGCGGCGGATATACGAGCGAGCTTATCGGTGCCCAGTTTTGGTGAAAATTTTGACGTAGAAAAGGGCTGTTTAAGCAACGAAGATCTCAATCAGCAATTGCTTGCCGCGGTAGAATTGCTGGTTTAAACGAATTTAAATGGATTTAATTTATTTAATGGAGCGTTGTTTTGATTAAGGACTTCGAAGAAATTATTGCCTTCATTACTGAACTTGAGAAGTTAAAGGCCGTTGAGCGTAGAATAAAAGTTGTGAATCAAAGTCGCTATGAAAATTCTGCTGAACACAGTTGGCAGGTGGCAATGTTGGCTATGTCTCTGTTGCCCTATGCGAAATCGCAGCTCGACGAGGGCAAAGTCATTAAAATGCTGTTGCTGCATGATGTTGTGGAGATTGATACCGGTGATAAGTTTGCTTATGACGCTAATCACTTGGACACAGAAAATGAAACCCTCGCGGCTCAGCGAATATTTTCTTTGCTGCCGAAAACGGTTGGCGAACCTTTATTAGCGATATGGATGGAGTTCGAACACTCTTCCAGCCCCGAGGCGCTTTTTGCCAAGGGCGTTGATCGTGTGATCCCCGTCATGCAAAACCTGCAAAACGAGGGCGGCAGCTGGATAGAGCACGGCATTAGCGCTGAGCAAATTCTGAGTAAAAATGCCGGTGTAGAAAACGTCAACTCAGAGCTTTGGTCAATGATTAAAGCCAAGGTAACAGCGTTACAGGCTAAGGGCCTAATCGCCTAGTAGCAGGCTGTATCAACTTGCTTCCGGCATGGGGGCGCTCATGGGTCGAGCGCTTTCTGCTTTTTTTCTCGGCACCATAAACGGCAACAATAAAATCGGCAGCATCACCACTAGGCCGTCAACAAAAAATACGAAGCTGTAACCGAGATCATCAACCGCGGCGCCCTGCCAATAATTTGAATACGAAAGTGCGATATTTTTCAAAGCCATATACCCGGTAAACTGAGTGGCCGCCACCAAAGGATTAGTGAGCCCCATAAATACCGCGCTGCCCACGCCATAATATAAGCCGGTAATTAAGGCCGCAATGAGTGCTACAGGATAATATTGTGCAATGGTTAAATTGCCTGTGCCTTCCTGATCGTTTAGCAGCCAAGCTAAATAGAATACGGGTAAAGCGGAGCACGCATACCATAGTGCGATGTGGCGTCGCTGTCCCATCTTATCTCCCATCCAGCCTCCCACCACGCAGCCTAGGGCAGAGAGAATACCGGCATACATAGAAATTTCGGCAATATCTCCTTGATCCATACCCAAATCAACTTGCAGTGTTGAACCCGTTACCGATGAAATGGCCATGGCGCCAGCAGGTAACAATGCGAAGGCAACACCCACTTGCGGGCCTTTGCCAGATTTAAAAAAACCAGCATACAGTTCGCGTAAAAATAGGCGGATTTGGATAAGCATTTTCTTGAGTAAATCGCCGCTGTCGGCTTCACCTGCTTGCGAACAAATTGGGTCGTACAAGCGGCGGGTGACGAGAGTTAAAACGATTATCAGCAGTAGCGCTATGTAGGGGAAGGTACTCATAAAGCCGAATTTGTCGGCGAGAAACAAGGCGCCGCTGCCACCCAGCGCCTGACCGAGATAAGCACCACCAAACATAAAACCGTTGGCTCTACCCAGCTCATCTTTTTCTAAAGTGCTTACGGCCAAGGAATCGATGGCAACATCTTGCAGAGAGCCAAAGAAATTATTTACCAATGCGAGCGCAATCATCATCGACATTGCATTACCCATATCAATCAGGGCAAAAGACATCAGAGAGAGCACCATCATAATTTGGCAGCCCAATATCCAAGTTTTACGCCCCCCGTGCTGGCGCAGTGGTATCAAATCAATCAGCGGCGCCCAGGCCCATTTGAAAGCCCAGGGTAGATAGAGAACGGCTAAAAACCCCCCAATCTCTGTAGCGCTAACGCCTTGGGTGCGCATATAGGCCGCCATGGCGGTGGCGGTAAAACCGAGGGGAATTCCTTCGGTAATGTAGAGAATACCAAAGGAGGTGAAACGACCTTTGCGAGTTGAGAGAATATTATTTTTGCTCATAAATTTCTCGATATCCAAACTAATTATTGTTATTTTTTTGGGCTAAATATTCGAACCTTGGCTTTCTTTGGCGGCGCTAGGCATGTCCTCGGCGCACATAATAATATCTTTGTATGTGCCGCCCGCCGGTATCATTGGGAAAACATTTTCTTCGCTTTCAACGATGATATCCAATAGGTAGGGTTCGTTGGGGTCGGCGAGCATTCTTTCTATGGCAGCGGGCAATTCGCTGAATCGCCTCACTCGCTCTGCGTTCACTCGGTAACCTTTGGCAATGGTAATGAAGTCAGGGTAAATGTCCTGTTCATCTTCTCGTTTTACCTGTGACATGGGGTCTGCTAAGTTCGAACCAGAACGCTGACCATCGTAAATCATATCCTGCCACTGACGCACCATTCCCAGCCATTGGTTATTGATCACTACAACTTTCACACCAATGCGGTAACGATGGCAGGTAGCCAATTCATGAATGGTCATGTTGAGCGAACCATCGCCGTCAATATCAATGACCGTGCGTTCGGGGCTGGCGACTTTAGCGCCAATGGCCGCCGGTAGGCCGTAACCCATAGTGCCAAAACCTGAGCTGCTCAAAAATGATCGAGTTTGGCGACTTAAATAGTGCTGCATGGCCCACATTTGGTGTTGCCCCACACCTAAACTCACAATGGCCTCGCCTTGAGTAATATCACTGATTAAACGAATGGCGGCTTGAGGATTGATGGCGCCAGTTTCAGCGTTTTCTTCTCTTGGTGGCCGCATCGGATATTCGCGACGTAGCTCGCTTAAGGTATGACACCACTCTGGGTGTTGCTTGTTGGGGCAAACCTCAATGAGCTGCTGTAAAGCGGGTTTAATGTCGGCGCATACGGGCAGTGTTACGGGTTTGTTTTTGTTCAGTTCACTGGCGTCGATATCGATGTGGATAATTTTTCCGTGGGCAATGAATGCCTCTACCTTTCCGGTGACGCGGTCGTCAAAGCGAACCCCAAGGGCCAAAACTAAGTCCGCCTCATTGACCGCCACATTGGCGTATTTGCTTCCGTGCATTCCCAGAATATGCAAAGCCAAAGGGTGGCCGGGAGGGAAGGCGCCCCAGCCCATTAGAGTGGTGGTAACCGGGCATTGTAAATGTTCAGCAAATTCCAGTAGTAGCTCGTGACTATCGGATGACACAATACCGCCGCCGGCATAAATCACGGGGCGTTCGGCTTCAGTAATTAATCGCCGACACTCTTCAAGTTGCGTTTCACTGATGCCGCCAACAAATTTTTCTGGCGGCTCAATGACTGCGGGCATTCTCGGTGGAGTGTAGTTACCCTCAGGGTCCCTAGGATACTGTTGCTGGATGTCTTTAGGGATATCTATAAGCACTGGGCCCGGACGATTGCCACCGGCCAAAGCAAAAGCTTCAGAGACAATTTCAGGGATATCGGCGACGCGAGTGACGAGATAATTTTTTTTCGTAATGGGCGCTGTAATCGCCACAATGTCTACTTCTTGAAAGGCATTCTTACCAAGAAGGTGGCTGGGTACATTGCCGGTGATTGTCACAATGGGCGTAGAGTCACTGTTGGCATCGGCAATGCCGGTGACTAAGTTGGTTGCCCCGGGGCCTGAGGTTGCTAGGCACACACCCACGTTTCCTGTTGCTCGGGCATAGCCTTGAGCGGCATGTGCCGCGCCCTGTTCGTGTTCGGTGCGCACGCACTTAATGTCAAACTCACTCAGCACATCAAAAATTTCTAAATTGGCGCCCCCGGGATAGCCAAAAATTGTGTCGACGTTTTGCAGCTTTAAACAGCGAGCTAATATTTGTGCGCCACGCAGGGCCTGTGGGCGCTGGTCGGCTTTGATGTCAGAAAGTTGGCCTCCGGTGATGGTGCCAACGTTAACGTAGGTAACGTTATCTTCAGAGTGGGGAGTGTTTGGTGAGCTCATGGCTTCTCTCTAGCTAAGTGGTGGTTTGGGCACGCAAAGGGGTGGCTTGCGCATCACTGCTGGTTTTTTGCACGGGTAGTGCTCGACTGAACTATGGTTTGTATTTAAACGCTGCAGATCAAATCAGAACACTATAGTAAATGAACTTGAGGAAATGAGCCCCAAATTTCCTCCCTTATTTTCGCCTGATGCCCCGTGAATCTTCGCTTTCGGTGGATTGATTTAGAAGAATTCATCGCCCGAAGCCGTTAGACTGATTTCGCCAGTATAAAACTTATTCCGCAAACCGATGTAAAGGTTACAGCAATGACAGATAAAGTATTTCATCAGCCTCTTGGTGGCAACGACATGCCTCGCTTTGGCGGACCGGCCACATTTATGCGCCTGCCGGCAATGGAGCCCCATGCCGGTCTCGATGTTGGTTTTGTGGGTGTTCCTTTTGATATAGGCACGTCTAACCGGCCTGGCGCTCGCTTGGCGCCCCGAGAAATTCGCGACGAAAGTAGAATGTTAAGACCATTTAACGTATCGACGGGGGCAAGCCCTTTTAACAGCTTGTCTGTGGCGGACATTGGTGATGTGCCCATCAATACATTTAATTTGCAAAAGAGCATGGGCATCATCGAGGAGTTTTACGACAATTTGATGGCTCAAGGCATCAACCCTCTTACGATGGGCGGCGACCACACCATAGCCCTACCTATTCTGAGGGCCTTAAGAAAGCAGCATGGGCCCGTCGGCTTGGTGCACATCGATGCTCATGCTGATATCAATGACAACATGTTTGGTGAAAAAATTGCCCATGGCACGCCTTTTCGCCGAGCGGTAGAAGAGGGTTTGCTCGACTGTGAGCGAGTTGTGCAGATTGGCTTGCGCGGCACGGGTTATTCCGCCGATGAATACAATTGGTCCCGGGATCAAGGTTTTCGCGTGGTGCAAGCTGAAGAGTGTTGGCATAAGTCACTAACACCGCTAATGGCTGAAGTGAGAAGTAAGGTTGGCGGCGGGCCCGTTTACATTAGCTTTGATATCGACGGTTTAGATCCGGCCTTTGCGCCAGGTACTGGCACGGCGGAAATAGGTGGTTTAACGGTGATGCAGGGTATTGAGATTGTACGCGGCTGCAAAGGGCTGAACGTTGTGGGTGGAGATTTGGTGGAAGTCTCTCCGCCTTATGACACCTCTCATAATACTTCTTTGGTTGGGGCCAATTTACTCTACGAGATGCTCTGTGTATTGCCAGGTGTTGAATATGTAGGGGAGCGCTAGCTTAGTGAAGGGCGCAGCATTAGTGGGCGCCCAACATTAAAACTGCAGGATAGTACCGCAACTTTGTTTGTGAGTTGTTGCATCCGTCAAACAAGGCCTACCAAGCGCGACCGCCCCCCCGATCATTTTTTGAGCACAAAAAAGTCACCCGAGGGCTAGAATTATTTTTGGATGATTACTATTAAAGTTTCAGCGCAGAGATGGTCTATACTCTTGAAGACTGTTCTCCTGTTGACTTGAATATATGAATGCATTGATTGTTGATCCATCCCGCTCTTACCGACGCATTTTAAGCTCGGCGCTCGAATCGAATGATTTTATAACTAGCGAGGCGAGAGGTGCCCAGGAGGCCGAGCAGCTTTGCCAAACCGCAGTTTTCGAATTGATCTGCATGGCCGCTGAGCTGCCGGACGGGGACAGCTACGAACTGGCGGGCAAAATTCGTCTGGATACCTCATCCAATAACGGTGCCGCCGTACTATTACTCACCTCTAATTATAGCCACGAGGTGCTGGAAAAGGCTTTTTCGCTGGGTATTACCGAAGTGTTTCGGAAAAAAGATTTTACGAACTTCGAATACTACTTAAGTCAATTTACCAATCAATTGTTGCGAGCTGGGCGGGGAGCTGGGCATATTTTATACGTTGAAGACAATTTGAGCGTGGCTTTAGCAACTCGTGCCACCTTAGAGGAAAACGACCACAGCGTGAACCATTTCACCACGGGCGAAGAAGCCGAAGCCGCTTTTCTGGAACATGATTACGATTTGGTGCTCACTGATATTTTATTGGCGGGAGAGCTCAGTGGTACTTCCTTGGTTCGCGCCATCCGCCATCACGAAGATGAGGGCAAGCGACAGGTACCCGTCGTGGCCATGAGTTCTTTCAGTGATACGGCGCGGCGCCTGGAACTTTTCCGCTGCGGCATTAATGACTATGTGCAAAAGCCAGTGCTTGGCGAAGAGCTGAAGGCAAGGGTGAATAACCTGATACAGACACAGCTCTTGATGAAACAGCTGAATACCCAGCAGGACAAGTTGCGGGAGCTGGCCCTAGTTGATCAATTAACAGGCTTGTACAATCGTCATTTTTTGATGGATGCGGTGCCAAAACGCATTGCGCAGGCGCTGCGTCATTCCCATCCTTTGAGCATGATTATGGTCGACATCGATCATTTTAAGTTAATTAATGACACCTTAGGTCACGCCGTGGGCGATGAAGTGCTCTCCGCGGTGGGGGGCGAATTGAATCGAAGCTGCCGTGATGAAGATATCGTCAGTCGCTACGGCGGTGAGGAGTTTGTCATTTTGTTGGATCGTTGCGACTTAATTGAAGCCACAAAAAAAGCCGAGTTTATTCGCGAAATGGTTGAAAAATTAAAACCGGCGGGTCGGGACATTACGGCCAGTTTTGGTGTGTGTTCGATGCGTGACAGCGAGGGCGAAGGTTTTGCCAGCATGTTTGATCGAGCTGATAAGGCTGTTTATCAAGCGAAAGATACGGGCAGAAATCGGGTTGTTGCCAATTGAATTAATGAATTCGGTTTGCGTGCCGATAATTACTGGACTAGATTCATCACTTAGGTAAGATAGCGGCGATTTGAGAATTCCTCATATTAGCTGATTTTTTTATAACCAAGAAGTTGAAATGTATGGCGGCAAAAACCACATTTTCCTGCGGAGAATCATTAGACATAACGGAAGTGGCTTCCTTGCAGGCTCGTTTGCATAAATCTCTACAAAAGTCCTCAACGATTGAATTAAAAGCCGATGATGTTAAAAAAGCCGATACGGCTGGCTTGCAGTTGTTTGTGGCCTTAGCACGTGATGTTAGCAATACCGGTGGCGCTTTGGTTTGGAAGAAACCGAGCCAGGCTTTAATCGATGCAGCTCGACTTCTCGGTTTAGAAAAAGAACTTGGTTTGGCATAAGTAATTTTAAAATAAATATTATTGGAGTGATTTCATGGCACAAATCCTTGTCGTTGACGACTCGGCGTCTATGCGCAATATGGTAACTGCCACCTTACAATCGGCTGGTCATCAAGTTAAAGATGCCGGCGACGGCCAGGCGGCCTTAACGATTGCAAAGACCGGTCGTTTTGATGCGGTAGTGACCGATCTTAATATGCCTATAATGGATGGCATTGAATTAGTAAAGAATTTGCGCTCTTTGCCGAACTATAAATACACGCCAATATTATTGTTGACAACAGAATCTTCGGCCGATAAGAAAACCCAAGGCAAGCAGGCCGGAGCAACGGGTTGGTTAGTTAAACCGTTCAACCCTGAGAAGCTGCTGGCCACCGTAGATAGAGTGCTAAGTTAGTCGTTGTTACAATAAAATTTTTGATCAGGGAAGTGAAAATATGGCCATTGATCTCGAGCAGTTTCATGAGGTGTTTTTTGAAGAGAGCCTGGAAGGCTTGGATCTCATGGAACAGGGCCTTCTGGCTATTAATGGTGGCGAGCAACCAGACGCTGAAGTCATCAATACAATTTTTCGCGCAGCACATTCAATTAAAGGTGGCAGCGGCACTTTTGGCTTTACGGCAATCGCCAATTTTACCCACGTACTCGAAACACTCCTAGACGAAGCCCGTGATGGCACCCGAATCCTGAGCACCGAAGCAGTCGATTTGTTATTGCAGTCGAGTGACTGCTTGCGAGCGATGGTAGGTTCTCTGCAGGCGGGTGAGCCAATTGATGACAGCACCTCAGGCCCATTAGTTGTCGCTTTCGAAGCTATGTTGGCCGGTGATACAGTGCCTGCGTCAGAAGAAGCTTCTACTACGGTACCTGATGCCGCTGCCATTCCCTCTGTAGATTCCGGTTTAAGTCACAACGACATTGTTGAGGCGAGTATTAATAGCTTGCTTGGGGCGGACGATGAGGCCTCTCTAAATAACGATGGCACTTCAGGCGCCGGTGGTTCTGACGAGGACGGTGGATCTTCAGGTGGTGGAGCGGAGTGGAAAATTTCCTTCCAGCCCGACCCAGAAATATTAATGACCGGCAATGAACCACTGCGTTTGTTTCGTGAACTTGCCGCTATGGGTGCAATGCGCACCGAAGCGCACACTCAAAGCATTCCCGATTTTGATCATCTATCGGCGGATGAGTGTTTTATTAGTTGGACACTGTGGCTGACCGCCGACGTTAGCCGCGATGAAATTGTTGAAGTCTTCGATTGGGTTGTTGACGAATGCAAACTCGAAGTAGAGTTGGTGGGAGATGCGTCGGAAGAATTGAGCCCGGTGGTGGCTGAAGAATCGGCACAAGCGGCAGAAAGCCCACAAGAACCTGCGGCTTCAGCGCCAGTTTCCGAACCTGAGCCTGTTCCCGAACCTGAGCCAGCTCCCGAGCCTAAGGCTGCACCGGTAGCAACTCCCGCAGCAACAACTCCCGCGGCACCGGCTACCGCCAAAGAAAGTGAAAAAGCTGCACCTGCAACACCCGCGAGTAGCAGTTCCTCCATTCGGGTGGGCATTGACAAAGTTGACAGCCTAATTAATTTGGTGGGTGAGCTAGTTATCACGCAATCAATGTTGTCTGAGTTGGGCAATAATTTTGAAATGGAAAAACTCGATCGTTTGTCGAACGGTTTAGAGCAGCTGCTGCAAAATACCAAAGAGTTGCAGGAAAGCGTCATGCGCATCCGCATGCTGCCCATTAGCTTTGCCTTTAACCGCTTCCCAAGAATGATTCGCGACTTGGCTCAAAAAACGGGCAAGGTGGTTGATCTGCAATTGAGTGGTGAGCAAACCGAATTAGATAAAACGGTGATGGAGCAGATTGGCGATCCCTTGGTGCATTTGGTGCGCAATGCTATTGATCACGGTATCGAACCAGCGGAGGAGCGTCTTGCCAATGGCAAGCCTGAACAGGGCACCATTAAATTGGACGCCTATCATCAGGGCGGCAACATCGTTATTGAGATTCGTGACGACGGCCGCGGCATTAATCCAGATGTAATCTTGGCAAAAGCGATTGAGAAAGGCATTGTCTCGGCGGGCGAGGACTTGCCAGAAAGTCGCATTTTCGACCTTATCTTTGAGCCCGGTTTTTCTACCGCCGCAGTGGTTAGTGATATTTCTGGCCGCGGCGTGGGAATGGACGTGGTGCGACGGAATATTAAATCTTTGGGTGGGCGAATTGAAATTCAATCGAAACTCGGATCTGGTTCCACGTTCAAGGTGTACTTGCCTCTTACTTTAGCCATCGTTGACGGACAGTTGGTGCGCGTTGGTACTGAAACTTACATCGTGCCACTTATCTCTATTGTAGAGTCGCTACAAATTAAACCTGAATTGGTGAATCGAGTGAGCGGTGATATGGCGCTCTATCGTTTGCGTGACGACAACGTGCCAATCATACCTATCTATCGAGAATTTGGAATCGAAGCGGATAATACCGTTCTTGAAAATGGTTTGTTGGTGGTGGTTGAAGGTGAAGGCCAAAAAATTGGCTTGCTCGTAGATGACCTGCTAGCGCAACAACAAGTGGTGATCAAAAGTTTAGTGAGTAATTACAAACGTGTTGAGGGTGTATCCGGCGCAACCATATTGGGCGATGGTTCTGTATCCATGATCTTGGATATTGCGGGTTTAATTCGTCAGGTTTCTGAGCGATCGCAAAAACGACGCGGCAGGAAGTCGGGCGGTTCTGGTTCTAACTCGCAACACCAAGCGGCCTGAGGCAAAAGATAATCGTGGATATACAAGCATTAGCGGAAACCGTTCCTGTTGAAGGTGTTGTCAATCTCGAAGGTATAGACTTCGTCAAAAATGGCGATGAATACTTAACGTTTTGTCTGGGCAGTGAACACTACGGGGTAGAGATTTTGTCGGTTAAGGAAATTCGTGGTTGGGAGCGCCCCACACTGATACCGAACTCTCCCGATTATGTGAAAGGCGTCATCAATATTCGCGGCATTATTATTCCAATCATCGATCTTCGAATGCGTTTTGCAGTCGGGGACCCCACCTACAGTAATACCACCGTGGTTATTGTCTTGAGTTTAGAAAACGATTCAATGAATTGTATGATGGGGTTTGTGGTGGACGCTGTCTCGGACGTATTAAACGTTGAGGATGGGGATGTAAAGAAGGCGCCAAATTTTGGCGGAACTCTGCCTGTCGATATGGTCGAGGGTTTGGTGAACGTAGGTGACAATGTCGTGACAATTATTTCTACCGAGCAATTGCTAACCTTGGAGGATGATTAAAATGCCTCATACATTAGCCCTTGCTGACCAAGAATACCTCACCTTTAAACTTGGGAAGGAAGAGTTTGGCGTAGACATACTTTCCGTACAGGAAATTCGCGAGTGGTCTCCAGTCACCGAAATTCCGAACACCCCGGATTATCTGAAGGGTGTGATCAATCTGCGTGGCGTTATTGTGCCCATAGTTGATTTACATCAACGTTTTAACCGCACGAGTAAAGAGTACGATGCCACCACTGTGGTCATCGTTTTGCAGGGTATGGTGCGTGAGAAAAGATCCATGGTGGGCGTTGTTGTTGATGAAGTGTCAGACGTCTACAAAGTTGACAATACAGCAGTAAAGGAAGCGCCAGATTTTGGCAGTCGAATTGATAACCGTTTTTTAAAGGGAATGGCTGTCATGGAAGACAAAATGATTATTTTATTGGATGCGTTGCGTTTGTTGGACGTAGAAGATTTATTTGACAGTGAAAAAGTAGGTAGCCTCTAATGACACCAAAACAGACAAAACAAGTTCAAGAGAGTTGGAAAAAAGTTGCTCTTATTTCCGAGCAGGCTGCCGACATTTTTTATACTAAGCTGTTCGAAAAGATGCCAGAACTTCAGTCTCTTTTTAAAGCGGATATGGAAGAACAGGGCAAAAAACTCATGACGATGATCGGTAGCGCTGTAGCGCTGCTGAATAAACCCGATAAATTGATACCAGTGGTCCAGCAGCTGGGCGAGCGGCACGGCACTTACGGTGTGGAGCCGGCACATTACGATGTGGTGGGTGCGGCATTGTTAGAAACGCTTGAGGCCGGCTTAGGTGATGATTTCACCGCGCCGTTGAAGCAGGCTTGGACTGAAGTTTATGGCCTTCTGGCCAGCACCATGATTGAAGCGGCTGAGAGTGCTTCAGCAATGAATTCAAATATTGATACAGCTAGCGAGACAGAGGGTAAGGCTATGGGTAATAAGGACGACAGTGCGTTTATAAAAGGGGCTCTTGATCAATCGGGTACACCTATTGTCATGATTGATAGAGACTTAGTGGTCACCTATGCTAATGCCGCTACTGTAAAATTGCTGAAGGATAACGAAACTACTTTCCAGAAAAAATATCCTGGTTTTGATGCCGACAATATTATAGGTACTTGTATCGATGGCTTTCATAAAGATCCTTCTCATCAGCGAAAAATATTGGACGATGTAAACAATTTACCTTGGCAAGCCGATATTGAAATAGAACATTTGAAGTTTGAGCTTAATGTTACCGCCATAACGGGGTCTAAGGGTGAGTATCTAGGTAACTCATTAGAGTGGCAAGATGTCACGGCGACGCGAGCTGAAGCTGATAAGGCGACACGCTTGCAGGGTGCGGTTGACCAATCGGGCACCGCTCAGGTAATGGTTGATCGCGACCTTGTAATCACCTATGCCAATAAGGCGACCATGCAGTTGTTGAAAGGTCATGAAGAAACCTTTCAGAAAAAATACCCTGGGTTTGTAGCCAGTGAAAATGCGATTATCGGCACCTGTATTGACAGTTTCCATAAAGACCCTAGTCACCAGCGGAAAATTTTGGACGACCCAAATAATCTGCCCTGGAAGACAGATATTCAAGTTGAGCATCTAAGCTTCGAATTGAACGTTACCGCGGTGATGGACGGCGATGGCAAGTACGTAGGCAATTCACTTGAATGGCAAGATGTCACTGAAGCTAGAGTTCAAGCTGATAAGGCAGTACGTTTGCAGGCTTCTGTGGATCAATCAGGCACGGCTCAGGTAATGATTGACCGTGATTTCATCATCACTTATGCCAATGAAGCGACCCTGAAGTTACTGAAAGACCATGAGGCCACCTTTCAAAAGAAATACCCTGGTTTTGTGGCCTCCGAAAGCGCACTTATTGGCGCCTGTATCGACGGTTTCCATAAAGACCCCTCTCATCAGCGCAAGCTGCTAGATGATCCTAAGAATCTTCCTTGGCAAGCCGATATCCAAGTTGAGCATCTTACCTTTGAGTTGAATGTTACTGCCGTTATAGACGGCGACGGTGGCTATGTAGGGAATTCGCTCGAGTGGCAGGATGTAACAGGTGCTCGAGCGGCGGCAAACAAGGCTGCGCAGCTTCAAGGCGCTATTGATCAGTCGGGCACGGCGTCGATGATGATTGATCGCGATTTGAAAATAACCTATTACAACCAGGCTACGCTCGGCTTACTGCAAAAGCACGAGGCCACCTTCGCGCAGGTTTGGCCTGGTTTCCGAGCCTCGGATGAGTTCTTGATGGGCAATTGTATCGATAGCTTCCATGCCAACCCAGCGCATCAGCGGAAAATCTTGGGTGATATCAACAACCTGCCTTGGCGGGCAGATATTAATGTGTCCCATTTGATTTTCCAGCTTAGTGTTACTGGTATTGTGAACCTTGAGGGTGAGCACATCGGCTGCGCCCTGGAGTGGCAAGACATGACGGAGGAGCGAGCGAATCAAATTGAAGTGGGTCGACTCAGCTCTGCTGTAGAAGGCATGACGACTAACCTGATGATGGCCGATACAAAAGGTAATATTGTTTATATGAACCCTTCGGCTGAAGCCATGATGTCGAGACGTGAGGCGCAATTACGCACGGTGCTGCCCGCATTGAGAACGGATAAAATAGTAGGATCAAATTTTGATATTTTCCATAAAAATCCCGCTCATCAACAGAATTTGCTCTCGAACCCTGACAACCTTCCCTACAAGACAGACATTTCAGTGGCAGGCTTGGAGTTTGGCTTGACGGCTATTGCCTTGAAAGACAGTGTCGGCAAACATGTGGGAACGGCCATTCAATGGGAAGACAATACAGAAGAGATGGACGCTCAGCGACAGATAGAGCAATTAATTTCCGCGGCCGCTAAAGGCGAGTTAGACAGCCGAATTGATACTGCACAATACACAGGTTTCATGGCGCAATTGGGTAACGGCATTAATGGCTTGATGGACAGCGTTGTGCAACCCGTAAACGCGGCCATTACAGTGGCGGAAGCTCTGGCTGAAGGAGACCTTTGCACCACGATGGATGGTGAATATGGTGGGGAATTTTTAGCACTCGCCAACGCCATGAATTCATCCTTGGGTAATTTGTTGTCCATGGTGACTGAAATTCGCGAAGCGTCTAATAACGTATTTGGAGCCGCGCGGGAAATTGCTGAGGGCAATAATGACCTCAGTCAGCGTACTGAATCGCAAGCTTCAAGCTTGGAGGAAACCGCGTCGGCAATGGAGGAGTTAACCACTACCGTACAGCAGAATGCAGAGAACGCTTCTGAGGCGACCAAATTGGCGAATGCAGTGATGCAGAAAGCCAGCAGCGGTGGCGAAGTGGTGCAAAATGCCGTAACCGCAATGGAAGAAATCAATACATCCAGTAAGAAAATTGCGGACATTATTGGTGTGATTGATGAGATCGCTTTCCAAACTAACTTGCTGGCCTTGAATGCCGCGGTGGAAGCCGCACGAGCGGGTGAGCAGGGTCGAGGGTTTGCGGTTGTAGCCGCAGAGGTTCGCAACTTAGCGGGACGCAGTGCCGCGGCGGCCAAAGAAATTAAGGGCCTGATTAGCGACAGTGTTGATGCAGTGGGTAAAGGCACCAAGTTGGTTGATGAGACCGGCCAAACCTTTGGCGTACTGGTGGAGTCGGTTACTGAGGTGGTGACAATGATTTCGGACATTAACAGCGCCAGCACTGAGCAGGCCGCGGGAATCAACGAAGTCAGTCAAGCCATTTCCCAGATGGATGAAATGACCCAGCAAAACGCTGCACTGGTAGAAGAGGCGAGTGCTTCTAGTAAATCGATGGAAGAACAGTCTCAGGGCTTGCTTGATCAGGTTAGCTTTTTCAATACGGGGGCGCAAACAGGTGGAGCGCAAACAGGTGGAGCGCAAACGGGGATTAGAACGGCCCCTAAAGCTAAAGGCGCACGTCGCCCGAAAGCCGCTGCACCAGTTTCCCGTGGCGGTGATGATGATTGGAAGGAATTTTGAGTTCAGAGGCTAATGTCCGCTCCAATAAATACACTCTAAGTGATCGTGAGTTTAGTTTTATTTGCAAGCTTGTGTATGGTTCTACAGGCATCGTGCTGGGCGAGCGCAAGCGTGAGATGGTGTACCGCCGTCTCATGCGACGCACGCGTGAGCTAGGGCTCGACAGCTTTTCAGACTATTGTACTTTGCTTAAGAATGATGAAGCTTCAGAGCTGCCAAATTTCACCAATGCCATCACAACAAACTTGACCAGTTTTTTTCGCGAATCTCACCATTTTGATTACTTGCGAGATGTAATGCTGCCCGAGATGCTTAAGCAGCAACGCCGAGAGAGCGATGGTCGCCGCTTGAGAATATGGTCTTCTGCCTGCTCAACCGGTGAAGAGCCCTATAGTGCGGCGATCACTTTATTGGAAGCCATGGGGCCAGAAATTTCTTCATGGGATGTGCGAATTTTAGCAACAGATCTCGATTCCAATGTCGTGGCGACCGGTAGTGCAGGTATCTATAAGCAAGACCGCATCAAAGACCTTGAACCTTCTATGAAACGTGAATGGTTCCATAAAGGATCAGGAAAAAACCTCGGTTTTGTAAGGGTGGATCGGAGGTTGTCGAATCTTATTACCTTTAAAACGCTAAACCTCTTACATGACTGGCCAATACATGGCCCCTTCGATGTTATATTTTGTCGTAATGTGATGATTTATTTTGATAAGGAAACGCAATATAAACTCATTCTTCGTTACTTTGATTTGCTGCGACCTGGAGGCGTGCTGTTTATAGGGCACAGTGAAAGTATGCCAAAAGAAATTAGGCAGTTTGAGTTTTTGGGAAAAACGATATTCAGGCGGCCTGAATAGATATCATGACAAGCTTACTTAGTCGACTTGATACAAACCTGGATGCCTGTCTTGAGGGCTTTGAAGGTATAAATCGCTTTTGGGATAGGCGACGTAACGTTGTGGTTGCCAAAATTTTGCCGGGCGAATTTTATGTAACCAAAAACAGTGAAATGATTGCCACCACCTTAGGTTCCTGTGTGTCAGCTTGCATTTGGGACCCCGCGGTGGCGATTGGTGGGATGAATCATTTTATGCTGCCACTGACCGATGAACTTAGTGATAATGTGACCTGGGGTAACGTTGCAAGTGACGCGACTCGATATGGCAACTATGCTATGGAACATATGATTAACGAATTACTCAAGCACGGCGCTAGCCGTCATCGTCTGCAGGCTAAGGTGTTTGGTGGCGCGAAGGTGCTCCGACACCTAACCGACGTAGGTGAGAGGAATGCGGAATTTGTGTTGCGATATCTAAAAGAAGAGAACATCGCTTTGCTCGGTGAGGACCTTAATGATGTGCATCCTCGGAAAGTCTTGTTCGACCCTATTTCAGGGAAAGTATTGCTGAAGCAATTGCGTTCAATGCACAATGACACCATTACTAGTCGGGAGCGAAAATACCAAGCAGGCTTGGGCAAAGTACCTGTCGGTGGCGATGTGGAATTGTTTTGACCGGCTCGCTATTGAAGCATTAAAGCCGGTGGTATATTAGCGATAGATTCTATTTATTAAGAGCGAAGTTAAACGACATGGCTAAAAAAATACGAGTGCTAATTGTTGATGATTCAGAGTTGATAAGGGTTCTTTTAAACGAAATTCTCTCCTCTGATAATGGCATAGAAGTTGTGGGCTTGGCCGATGATCCCTATGACGCTCGGGATAAAATTAAGTTGTTGGCTCCGGATGTGATCACTCTAGACATTGAAATGCCTCGTATGGATGGCATTACGTTTCTTAGTAACATTATGCGTCTTCGGCCAATGCCCGTTGTTATGATTTCTACCCTTACGCAAAAAGGGGCCGACGCGACAATGCAGGCCTTGGAATTAGGGGCTATCGATTTTGTTTCAAAACCCACCGCCGATGTTCAAAGTAGGCTACATGGGCTGAGCGCGGAGATTATCGCGAAGGTTAAAAATGCGGCCAAGGCGAACTTGGTGGCCTTGGAACACTGTGTGAACCCGCCATATATCGCTCAGGCACCGTCCATATCAAAGGGCAGCAAGCTGGGAAGCCGGATTAAGTTGATTGCGATAGGTGCTTCCACCGGTGGTACAGAGGCCACTAAAGAAGTGCTCGGGGGCCTGCCCGAGAATATGCCCCCCATTGTTGTTGTGCAGCACATGCCCGCTGGTTTTACGGCGTCCTACGCGCGTCGTTTAGATAAGCTGATAAAACTCAATGTAGAGGAGTTTCATCAGCCGAGTCAGGTGCTCCAAGCGAATCACGTGTATATCGCCAACGGCGATCTCCACATGCGCATTCAGCAGAGAGCGGGTATTTTGAAGGCTTTTTCTGAAGATGGTGAGCCCGTCAATCGACATAAACCATCGGTAGATGTGCTGTTTGATTCTGTTGCTGAGAGTTGTGGTGAGCAAGCTCTGGGCGTAATTTTAACCGGTATGGGAATAGATGGGGCTTCAGGTCTTGGTAAAATGCGCGCAAGTGGCGCGCTGACCGCAGCGCAAGATGAGGAGAGCTCTGTGGTATGGGGAATGCCTCGAGTCGCGGTTCAGCAAGGCGCTGCCGCCGATGTTTTAGCCCTAAAAGACATTAGCCGGTATTTGGTTAAGAGTAGTTATAGCGACAGCTAGTGATTTTGAAAGAAGGGTATAGGGAATGGCTGGGTTGTTTGTTAAGGACTATTTAATTGCGCTGGTAGTGAGCGTGCTGAGCTTGTTGGTCGTGTTGTTTGTGGCTGTTCAGTGGATAGCGGTTTTAATGCTGGTGCTTACTGTTGGCGCTTGGATGTTTTGTGCTAATGCGGTTTCTCAGAAGAGTCAGGTTGCTGATAATACCAACACGGTGTTCAGCGATGATGCTAGGGGAGAGCTGTTAAAGATTGGCAATCATATTGAAGAAATTCTTAACGAAGAAGTCTCATTGGTTGATGAGCACATAAAGAGGATTGGCGGCTTAATTGAAGACTCCACCTTGCTTCTTCAGCAGAGCTTTTCCAAGGTCGTGGATCGAGCTCGAGAACAATCGGAGATGTCCCTTGAATTGGTGAACAGCATTCATGGCGATCAACAGGAAGATAATAGTGACGGCTATGCCATTAGCGAATTTATCGCGAAAACCGATACCATCATTCAGTACTATATTGATCTCTTAATTGATATTAGTGAAAAAAGTATTGGTGCAATTCACCGAATTAACGACATGAATCAACATATGGAGGGAATGTTTTCTATTCTTGACGATGTTAAAGGAATGGCCGATCAGACCAATTTGCTCGCCTTGAACGCGGCCATTGAAGCCGCTCGAGCGGGCGACGTGGGAAGGGGCTTTGCCGTGGTTGCCGACGAGGTTCGCGCACTCTCCCTAACTTCAGCCAAGCTCAACGATCAAATTCGCGAAAAAATTGAGCACTCGAAACTTCTGATCAGCGAAGTCAATAATCAGGTGGGGGACATTGCCAGTCTTGATATGAATGCGGCGATTGAGGGTAAAGGCGCCATTGATCAAATGTTAGGGCAAATTGAAACTCTAAATGTTAAAACTGAATCAATATTGGGTGATCTAAGCGAGGCAAGTAGCGGCATTAACAAAGAGATCAATAATTCTATGCGAGCGCTGCAGTTTGAGGATATTGTCAATCAGTTGTCGGGTCACATTAGTCTTCGTTTAGAGCATATTCACGAGGTAGCCGTTTTTTCCCACAATCAAGTGGCCAACGCTAGTGACGAGGAAAGTTTGAGGCGAGTGGCCAATGAGTTGACTGAGCTTCGCGACCGCTTTCACGCCCAAAATATTGCTAAAAAGGTGGAGCAGGTCTCTATGGACGAAGGCGACATAGAGCTCTTTTAGTTTTTCATGGGCATCAAAGCGGCAGCTCTGTGGTGTACTTTACTTGCTTCAGGGCGAAGGTGGAATTCACTGATGCTACATTGGGCAGGTGAACCAAGCTGCGCTTAAGAAGTTTTTCATAGTGCTCTACATTATCAACGACAACTTTCAATACATAATCTTTCTCGCCGCTGGTTGAGTAGCACTCCACCACCTCAGGCACGTTTAGCACAGCAGACTCAAATGCGTTCAGCGAATCTTCTGCGTGGCTTTTAATGATTAAGTAAGCGTAAACAGTCACTGAGAGATCTAGTTTTTTGGGGTCTAGTAAAGTGACCTTGCCCTTAATAATACCTTCCGCTTCTAAGCGTTTGATGCGCCGCCAGCAGGGCGTGTGTGAAAGGCCGACCTTTGCGCCTAGGTCGGCCATGGAGTAATCGGCATTTTCTTGTAATGTGCGAAGTATCTTGCGATCGAAGTCGTCCAGTACAAATTGATTTTTCATCCTAAATACCGATTTTTAAAGTTGAGAACGTCCTAATATTAGCGCTTTTATTCCTAATGTCACTGGAGGATTATCGCTGAGCCTAACGAAGGTGGTCTAGAGGCAGTTCGGTTTTATAGCAAATGGGTTTGAGGGAAAAACTGCTCTTCACGTGATTGATACCCTCCAGCTGAGTGAGTTTTTCGTCGAGAAAGGCCTGGTAGGAATGCAGGTCTGGGGCCACAACGCGCATTAAATAATCGAAGTCGCCAGTCATCAGGTAACACTCCATCACCTCCGGCCATTCACTCACTTGCTTAGCAAATTTGTCTAACTCCCTTTTGACTTGATGGTCTAGGGTGACTTGAATAAACACCGTCACTGGCAGGCCGGCTTTATTGGGGTCCATCAAGGTCACTCGGCGGCTTATATAGCCTTGCTCTTCTAAGTGTTTAACTCGACGTGAGCAGGGCGAAGGAGACAGGCACACTTGCTCGGCCAACTCAATGTTGGCTATGCCTGCATCGGCTTGCAGCAGGGTGAGAATCTTGCGGTCAATGGCGTCCAGTTTATAGTCGTTCATGTTTGTACTTCTACGTAATAGCGGGGATTGTACTAGCGTCTCTAAATTGAGCGCTGCTGTAAAGTGTTCTGCTAGGAAATGCTAATAATTTAGCGATATCCTAAGCAATAATCATTTTCGCGCGATTAATGACTAATATTTTCCAATATCAAGCTATTAATCATTGTTGTTCTGTTTCTCTGACACCGACTTTGGCAGGATTCTCTAGCCCTTCTCGTGCTAATTTTCACTTCACTAATATAATTATAAAACCCTTACAAATACTGTGTTGAGGTATTCGATGAAAGCAGAATTTATTACCAGTGCCAACCTACCCATTCCTACATTCAGTGTACTCAACGCTGACGGCGTTGTAAGCCCTGGCGCTGAGATTGCCCCTCTGACTGAGGCCAAGGCGCGGAAAATGTACAGCGACATGCTCTTCACTCGTGTTTTGGACGAGCGCATGGTTGCCGCACAGCGCCAAGGTCGCTTGAGCTTTTATCTGACTTGCACTGGTGAAGAGGCCGCGGTGATGGGAACCGCAGCGGCATTCAGCGAACACGACATGATTATGGGGCAATATCGCGAACAGGCCGCTTTGCGCTTCCGCGGTTTCACTACCAAGCAATTCATGAATCAGATGTTCAGCAATGAACTCGACCTAGGCAAGGGCCGGCAAATGCCCATTCATTACGGTTGTCGCGCACTCAATTTCATGACCATTAGCTCACCTCTCGGTACCCAAATTCCACAGGCGGCCGGCTACGCCTACGGTCAAAAGTTGGAGGGCAAAGATGCGTGCACACTGTGTTATTTCGGCGACGGCGCAGCCTCCGAAGGCGATTTTCACGCGGGCTTGAACATGGCAGCGGTGTTGAAATGCCCGGTGGTGTTTGTGGCTAGAAATAACGGTTACGCCATATCCACGCCTACCAGCGAGCAATTCGCCGGTGACGGTATCGCTTCTCGTGGCGTGGGTTATGGCATTAAAACCATTCGTGTTGACGGCAATGACATTCTCGCCACCTACACCGCGGCGGTCGCCGCGCGGGCAATGGCGCTGGCGAACAAAGAACCGGTTTTGATCGAAACCATGAGCTATCGGCTGGGAGCACATTCAACTTCAGATGACCCCAGTGGCTACAGAAGTCGTGAAGAAGAAGATAAGTGGCGGGACAAAGACCCCATAAATCGCATGAAAAATTGGTTGCTGGCTCAGGGCTGGTGGAGTGAAGACGAAGAAAAATCCACCTTGGAGGAATATCGGAGTGAGGTGCTCGCCACCATGAAGAGCGAAGAAAAGCACCCCTCGCCAAAACTGGAGGAGCTGATCAACGACGTTTACGACGTGCCACCTGCACACTTGCAGGCGCAATATGAATCACTGAAAAAACACATAGAACTCTATCCAGAACATTATCCAGCCACCTCGGGGAGACTGTAACCATGGCGAAAATGAATCTACTCCAGGCGGTGAATAGTGCGCTGGAAACAGCCATGGCTGACAACGACCGTGTGGTTTGTCTCGGTGAAGATATTGGCAAATTTGGTGGTGTATTCCGTGCAACCAGTAACCTTCAAGAAAAATTTGGTCGCGACCGGGTATTCAATACGCCCCTAACAGAACAAGGTATAGCGGGCTTTGCAATTGGCTTGGCTGCCCAGGGCGCGGTGCCCGTAGCGGAAATACAGTTTGCAGATTACATCTTTCCCGCCTTTGATCAAATTGTTAACGAGGCCGCTAAATTTCGCTATCGCAGCGGCAATGAATTTGATGTGGCTGGGCTTACATTCAGAACACCCTACGGTGGTGGCATAGCCGGAGGTCTGTATCATTCACAGTCTCCTGAAGCCTATTTTTGTCATACCCCAGGCTTAAAAATTGTCGTGCCCAGCACCCCTTATCAAGCTAAAGGTTTGTTGCTGGCGGCTATTCGCGACCCTAACCCTGTGTTGTTTTTTGAACCAAAAGCTATTTATCGCGCGGCCATTGGCGAAGTGCCCGAAGAAGATTATGAAATTCCCATCGGCAAAGCGGAAGTCACTGAAACCGGTACAGATATCACCCTCTTGGCTTGGGGCGCGCAAATGATTGCGGTGAACAAGGCGGCGGCGATGGCCCGCGCCGACGGCATTTCTTGTGAGATTATTGATTTACGCAGCTTGCTGCCTTGGGATGTGGAAACAGTCGTGGCGTCGGTTATAAAAACCGGGCGATTGTTAGTGAGCCACGAAGCCTGTCGCACCGGTGGCTTTGGAGCGGAAATAGCCACTGAAATTCAGGAGCGGTGTTTCCTGTATCTGGAGTCTCCTATTTCGAGAGTGACCGGTATGGATACACCTTATCCACTGGCCTTGGAAAAAGAATATATGGCCGATCACTTAAAAATATATGAAGCCATTAAATCCAGCGTAAAATTCTAGCAGCGGAGCAAGTCATGATTAAAGATTTTATTCTTCCCGACATTGGCGAAGGCATCATTGAGTGTGAAGTGGTGGAATGGAAGGTTAAAGAGGGCGACGTGATTGTAGAAGATCAAGTTGTGGCCGATGTGAGCACCGACAAAGCCATCGTTGAAATTCCTTCGATGTATAACGGCGTGGTGACCAAACTGTATTACGCGGAAGGCGATATTGCGCAGGTTCATTCACCTCTTTTTGCGATTGACGCGGAAGGCGATGGCGAGACCGCAGCGATTGATGGCGCTGTTGCGAAGACAGATGCGAGTAAAGAACCCGAAGCTCTTGTCGATCTTGCGCCTGCGGTGAGCAATGAAGACATGACCACTGGCAAAGTATTGTCTACTCCCGCCGTACGTCGCTTGGCCAGAGAAAATGCCTTAGATTTAGCCTTGGTCACGGGCACAGGGAAAGCGGGGCGAGTATTAAAAGAGGATTTACTGCGATATTTGGCAAACCCTGAGGCGCAGGCCACGGTAGTTGCTGACACCGCCCCGTCGATGGCAGCAAAGACTTCCGTCGCAGTGACGGAATCTGATCGTGTTGAAGCGATTAGAGGCGTACGCAAAATTATGGCCGAGCGCATGTCAGAGTCTGTGGCCACAATTCCCCATTTTACCTACGTTGATGAAATTGATATTACCGAACTTGTGGCTCTGCGAGCTCAGCTGAAGGAACGATATTCACCGGAAGGCATTAAAGTAACCATGATGCCTTTGTTCATTAAAGCGATGTCTTTGGCGATTAAGCAGTTCCCTGTATTAAACAGCCGCGCCAATGAGGACTTCACAGAACTGACTTATTTGGCCAGCCATAATATCGGCATGGCCGTTGATGGCAAGACCGGTTTATTGGTGCCAAATATTAAAGGCGTACAAACCATGTCGATTCTCGATGTTGCACAAGAGGTGTCGCGCCTTACTGAAGCGGCTCGCAGTGGTAAAATTTCTCCGGCCGATTTAAGCGGCGGTAGCATTACCATGTCAAACGTTGGCGCCATTGGCGGCACCGCGGCAACGCCCATTATCACCAAGCCTGAGGTGGCGATTGTGGCTTTAGGAAAAGTACAAACTTTACCTCGCTTCGACGAATCGGGAAATGTGCAGGCCCGTAAGATTATGACGGTGAGTTGGTCAGGAGATCACCGAGTGATTGATGGCGCGACCATGGCCCGATTCAGTAATCAGTGGAAAGAGTATTTAGAAGTGCCCAGTAGCATGCTGGCCAGCATGGTGTAAGCTTGATTTGTGCAAGCTGATCTTAAGCTGGAAAGCCTAGCCTTGTGCTAGGTTTTTTGGGTCTGTGTTATGCTGCTGGAAATTGAGTAGGCATTTTTTATGGCTTTGGTAGAAAGTGAAAATCTTCAGCATTTTTATATAAATGAAGAGCAGTCCGTCTATCTTCTTAGCCATGAAGATGCGCAAAAACTGAAAGACTGGTTAGCGCTTTGCGAGGCGCAACTGGCTCGTCTTGGTTACCGAGAAATTTCTTTGATCGGTAAGGGTGCCTACGGTTTTGTCTTCGCCGGCAGGGCACCGGATGATCGCGAATTTGTATTTAAATTCTCCCGCATTACTTTGCCTCAACAAGTTCAAGAACGGCTTGAAGAAGAAGGCTATCTATTGTCTCAAGTAGGGCATGCGGGTGCCCCCACTTTTATCGATTATCAGCGGGTGCGCGGCCAGTCAATTTTGGTAATGTCACGGGCACGCGGGATTAACCTAGAACAGCTGGCCTTGCAAAGAGGGCGCTTAGCGCCTCGTTTGGTACTGAGTATTGCCGCGCAAATGGTGGATATTTTGACGGCCTTGCGAGTGTCGGCAGAGTCTCAGCATCGAGCGCCCTTGGTGCACGGCGATATTAAACCCTCTAATGTTGTTTTTGACCCAGAGGCGGGCACCGTCTCTCTGATTGATTGGGGGGCGGCCGTATTCGCGCAGCTGGACCATCTTGGAGAGCATACCGGCATGGGCGGGCTCGGTGCTTTGGGCGCAGAGCTACAGCAGACAAACGCCAAATTGGGTGATATTTATTTTATTGGTGAAGAGCAGCTGCAAGGAGCGCTGTCTTCCCCGCGTTTTGACGAGCAGGGTTTGGCTGGAACACTCTATGCGCTGGCCTCGGGGCAGAGCAGCCGTTTTGGCAAAGCCGTTATCACGCCCACTTCCTTGAACTTACCGGTGGAATTTGCGCGAACTTTGGAAAACTTGTTGTGTGCCGATCCATCCCTGCGCCGTCAGGCGGGAGATTACCTGTTCAAAAATATGCGCTATATGAAGCGAATTGTTCCGGACGAAGGCCTTGTGGATACCCATCAAACAATGCCCTTGATCCCTATTTGGTTAGACACCGCCGATCAGACTTTAGAAACCGTGGTCTACAGCTCGAGAAAAGGCTTTCTTCGTCAGGAAATGGCGGCAAAGTCGATTGCTGCAGTGGACGCTACCGAACTCGACAAATACTACAAAAATTATTTGTCGGGCATGGGCGATACCGAAAAGGCTTTTGTAACCGCCGTGTCTCATCTAGGGCATTATCCGGTGGTGGGGGGCTTGGCCATTCGCTGGCAAGACAAGGGCGTTTACATCGACTCAAGTCTTAATTTGGCTGATGAGTCACTGCGCCCCGCCTTTATCGGGGCGGTGAATAATATGGTGTATTTGGCCCGAGCTATACGTAAAACCGGGGTGTTTAAAAGCTGTATCTTTGATGCGAGAAAAACACTTCACATTCCACGTGAGTCCCCTGGCGGCTCATTTCGGGCCAGCCCGGAAGTGGATATTCCCTTTGCGGTGAGCTATGCCCTGGAGCGGGAAGACGAGAGTCGCCTGCACTCCTATTTTGAGGACGGCGATGACCCGGACGAAATGTTGGAGCTGCCTGAGCTAATTATGGATTACCTCAGTGATATGAATAAAATTCACCATTCCGGCTGTATCATCTTCGAAAGTGTCGATCTGGAACTGAAGATACACAACTATTTGAAGTTGTTAGATTCCTCGAAAGAAGCTGAATTCTCTGAGTGCCTGCGGGGGATTATGGCAAATCTTCATCTAATTGAAGGTGTTGGTGTCTCTGGGTTTATGAAACTACCCTATAAAGACACCAAGTATTTTGTATGATTAGCCTGCATTAGAGGGGATTTAGGCGCTGGAAAGCCATTTTTCTGCACTGACCTAGTCTCATTTGAACTTCATTCACCGCAATTTCGTCCAAGCATTGCTCCAAACTTCGCTCTATACTAGGCCTCAGATACTTACCACCCGCTGCCCTGAGACGATCTAGGAAGATGAAACCGAATAATCAATTCCAATATGTCAAAAGCCAACACCTTGCCAAGGTGACGGTTTTGCAGGCCACTATGAATGATTTTTCTTATGATAAGCATACTCATGAGGAATTTTCGTTTGGCGTGACTCAGGCAGGGCGACAGGACTTTTTTGCCGGTGGTGCCTTTCATCGCAGTCACCCAGGCAATGTCATCGTATTTAACCCCGGTGAAGTGCACGATGGTCGCTCGGGCATTGATGATACTTTGCAGTATCGTATGGTCTACGTTCACCCTACACAGCTAGAGCCTATGCTGAGCAGTGCAGGAGTCAAACAGAGTCAAGATTTTCAGATTGCCGATAAGCTCCTCGAAGACCCGAAAATACGTCAGGCCATTCTTAATCTCGCAAGTTTAGTTGAGAACAAAACAGACGATAAGTTGCAGCAGGAGTGTGAGCTTTATCAATTGGCGGAAGGTATCGCACAGCGTTATCGTGAATATTCGCCAGAGCACCCAGCTCGGAAAATTGATCGCTTGTTGCTTCAGGCTCGCGATTATATTCATGCGAATATCAAAGTAGATATGAGCTTGGATGATATTAGCCGCAGCGCTAATTTATCGAAGTACCACTTCTTGCGTATGTTTCGCCAGCAATTTGGCATTACACCCCATCAGTATGTGCTCAACTGCCGCATTAATCGGGCTCGTGAAGCACTGGAGTCTGGGGTGGCGCTTGACGACGTAGTGTTTGGCTACGGCTTTAGCGATTTGAGCCACTTCAACCGTCGCTTCAAACCCATTTACGGCATGACGCCTAAGCAGTATCAGCAGCACTTTCTCAGCGCTTGATATAAAGCGCTAATACCCAATAACTTCTTCACTTCCAGAGTAAAATACTATGGTGGAAATACTCGCCTACGCGTTCGGTATTATGTACACCCCAGGACCGGTTAATTTAATCAGTTTAAATGCGGGCCTCAATGGACAAGTCCGTTCAACCGTACACTTTTGCGTCGGGGTTGCCTGCGCCATGTTCCTGCTATTTGTGGCGTTTGCTTATACGGGGGCCTGGCTGGTAAAGCCTGCCTATCAGTTGTGGATCAGCTGTGCCGGCAGTTTCTACATCGCCTATCTGGCCTACAAAATTTCCTGGTGCGGCAGGGGTTCCGCGCCATTAGACAGCGCTGAGGAAGCGGGTAGCGCGGCGGGTAATTTGAGTTTCAAGTCTGGCCTGATTATGCAATTGCTTAACCCGAAGGCTTTTGTCGCCATTCTGCCTATCGTCAGCGTACAATTTCCGGCCGCGCAGATTTCCGGCGCGGCAATTGTCGCTTGGTCTCTATTGCTGTCGAGTTTAGCATTAGGGGCGCCGGCCACTTACTTGTTGATGGGAGCTCGTCTTGGCAAGTGGATCACCCAACCAAGCTATTTCCGTTGGCTGAATCTTTCTATGTCTACTTTGCTTTTGTATGTGGCGGGAGACATTTTTTATAATCACGTATTTCTAAGTTGGTAAGTTTATGAGGCCGGCCGGGCCTCATAAACTTAAGGGCTAGTGCCAAAAAAACTTTTTGAGTAAGGTCAGATCAAGCTCTTTTTTCAGCAATGAGTGTTTCTATGGGTTCTAGTCGATCTTGACCAAACCAGACGCGGTCGGCGTACTTGAAGCTAGGGACACCCCAAAGATCTTGGGAATACATCTCTGCTAAATTATCCTGCGCCCACAGTCGCCAGCTGTCATTTTTTACCAGTTCCTGAGCTTTTGACCAATTCAGGCCTACGCGCTCGACTAAAATCTTCAGACCCTCATCAGTTTCAGAATGAATGCCTTCCGCCCAAACTCCGCGGGCGTAACTTTCCATAAACTCCGTGCCTTTGCCCTCACTTTTTGCGTAGTCATAAAGCGCGTAGCAGCGTTCAACACCTCGCCCAAGAGGGTCGGCAATGTTTCCAAAAGGAATGCCATAGTTGATAGCCTCCCGTTGCACGTCTTGAAGAATGTAAAACCCTTTTGTTCTCGGCACTTGCATGCGACGCATCACCATCGGCAGGACAGGTTTTAAAACCAGAGGAAGCTGATAGTGTTCAGCTAACTGGCGAGCTCTTACCAAGCCAATATAGGAGTAAGGGCTTCTTATGGACAGATACATTTCAAGGGGGCTGTCGGCAGAATCTGTGTTCTTAATTACCTTATTTTTATCGAGGTGTTTACAGAAGTTAACGTGACCGCGATTAAACTCCACCGACGGCGGTTTGGCGTCTTGAGAAAGTCCCAGTTCGTTGAGGCGACGCTCAAGGTATTCAAGGCGGCTTAGTCCCCAATACCACTCGCCACCATAGTGCAGCATTCCGCTCAGGTAGTGACCTTGGTTTTTCAGCAGGTTTTCATTGGCCAAGCGATGTTGCTGATAGCATTCCAAATGCTGGGTAACACCGGGGTTGGTAAGTTGTTCGAGGGCGGCACTGTCATCGTTCCAATAGGCGGTGAACAAGGCCAGTGCTTTGTCTAGGTAACCGGGTTGCAGTTCCCAGTGTAGAAGTTGTGCCGTTAACTCAGCGTCCCGTTGCTGACTGCTGATTGGGGGGCGCGAGGGAAATTCTAAGTCGTATAAACCCGCTAAATCAAGGCCGTCGACAAAGGCGTTTTTCTCCCAAAGCTCTGGGGCGGGGTACATGGCAGGCTGCAGGCTTAACACCGTGCGAAAATCGTATTGCAATGGGTAGCGCTTGGCCAATGGCGCCATGACTTGCAGTAGCAGGTAGCTGTGCGGGTCGTTGATGCGCAGGTAAGCTGTGGCTAGGTGAGTTGATTGCTTCCTCGCTCGGCGCCGCTCATGAAATTTTCTTTTCAGCGCCAAAAGGCGAGGGCTGATCACTAGATGCATGAGGGTTGATGCCACGAACTTAGACATAAATTTCACCTGTCGTTATTATTTTGTGATATCAATGAACGGCCATTGAACGCGTGCTGTATATTTGCATAGCTTGTGCCTATTTGTATAGCTTATGCCTATGATTCAAAGCTGGGTAATTGTAATGAGTGAACACTGTGAAAGATTGTAATCAATGCGGTAAATGCTGCATTCACTATGGTGATGGTGGTCTTTCGGCGAGCACTAGTGAAATTGAGTGGTGGGAGAATGCACGACCCAGTATCTATGCCTATGTTAAAAACGGCAACATTTGGGTAGACCCCGCCACTGGGGAGCCTCTCAAACGCTGCCCCTGGTTGCAGCAGGAGCCGAATCAGGAAAAATACACCTGCGCCATTTACCACGATCGCCCAGAAGACTGCCGCCACTATCCAACCAGCATTGCAGAAATGGTGCGGGACGAGTGTGAAATGATTGAAATTAAAGACCTGCAAAACCCTAAGCGAGCACAGCAGGCCTTAGATGCGATGATGAGCGATTCTCGGCCAGCTTTTTTAAAGACTTAAAATGTAGCGTCTGCTAGACACATTCTTAGAGAAGTCGTAAAATGTGCTATTCGATTGCCTAAAGTTCCAAGAGCTGTGTTCATGCGAAGCAAGCCCACATCTGCGAATATCACCTTGCGAGGTTTGCTGTTAGTTGTATTGCTAACAGTATCGCTGCTTGGTGCCTCGCAAATGGAGACCACTCACGTTCACTTGCCCGACAGTGGCCTTGAATGTGAGCTGTGTGCGGGCAGTGCGCCCGTTGATGTTGCTGTTAGCACTAGTGTTCATTGGGACATTTTGTTTGCCTTAGGCCTGATTGTCTTTAGCCTAATTACCAGCCTTCAAGTTCAAGTTAGCTCTCACTACCTCTCTCGAGCACCACCTCTCTACTGCTAATAATTCGGTCTTAATTTAAACCTTTTATTATTTGGAGAGCCCAATGAAACACCTCACTACTTGTGCGGTGGCACTATGCCGTGCCGCCTTATACTTCACGCCAAGCTTAGCGCTGGCGGAACAAAGCCAGACTGCCCATATCGATGATCGAGAGATGGAGCACGTGCTTGTGTCCGTGCCCATTCATCGTCAAGAATCACAAACGGCACTGCCCGTTACCGTGTTCAGCGGTGAGGCCCTGCGGGCCGCGGCCAGCGCCACTCTAGGCGAAACCTTAGCCAGCCAGCCGGGTCTTGCCAGCGCCTCTTTTGGCCCAGCGGTGGGCCGTCCAGTGATTCGCGGTCAGCAAGGTGCACGGGTTACGGTGCTACAAAACAGTTTGCGCAGCGCCGACGCATCTAGCTTAAGTGCCGATCACTCTGTGGCGGTAGAACCCTTACTGGCGGAGAGCATTGAGGTGCTTCGCGGCCCAGCTACTCTTATGTACGGTGGCGGAGCTATTGGTGGTGTGGTGAACGTGCTCGACAACCGCATCCCCCAAGCTCAAGCTGAAACCCTCACCGGAGGCGTGGAGTACCGTCATGAAGGGGCGGCCGACCTTGGTGTTACAGCATTTAACCTCAATGGTAGCGCCGAGACCTCTGCTTTCCATTTCAGCGGTTTGCTGCGAGAGTGGAGCGACTTAAATATTCCAGGAGAGGCTATTGACGAGCAGGCATTGGAGTCACTGCATGATGGCCATGATCATGAAGAGGAGGAAGAGGAAGAGGAAGCCATAGAAAATACCGATGGCTACATCGCTAACACTGGAGGGCGAACCCGAAGCTTTACCTTGGGGGCGAGCAATTCCTTTGCTTGGGGCTTTGCCGGTATTTCGGTGAGTCAGCTCAATAGCGAATATGGCATTCCACCTGGCGCTCACGCCCACCATGAAGAAGAGGGTTACGAAGAGGACGAGCACGAAGAAGAACACCACGATGATCATGACGATCACGAAGAAGGTGAAGATGGCATACGCATAGACATCGACCAAACGCGTTATGACGCTCGCGTGCTGAAAGAAGACCCATTTGCGGGTATTAGTCTGCTAAATTGGCAGCTGAGCCACACAAACTACCAGCATGACGAAATAGAAAGCTCGGGGGAAATTGGTACACATTTCAGTAACAGCACCTGGGAAAGTCGTCTTGAGCTGAATCATCAAGCCATTGCGGGCTGGCATGGTCAGCTGGGTGTACAGTGGCGTCACGGAGAATTTAGCGCTTTGGGAGAGGAGAGTTTTATTCCCATGACCGAAAGCACTTCTACGGGAATTTTCCTCGTAGAGGGTTACGATCAAGGCGATTGGACCTACGAAATGGCCTTGAGGCTCGACCAAGACAAACTCAAGCCAGCACACTCTGCGGCTCAGACTCATAGCTTCAACAGTGTCAGTGCTTCTGCTTCGGCGCTTTGGCGGGTGGCGCCTGAGTGGCAAGTTTCGCTCGCGCTCTCCAACGCCGAGCGCGCGCCTGTGACTGAGGAGCTTTACTCCAACATTGACATTGAATCAGACTCAGATCACGGGGAGTACGTTGTTCATGGCGCCAGCCAATCGATAGAAATAGGTAATGCCGACCTCGATTCCGAGCAGTCGCACAATGCGGATTTCAAATTGACTTGGCAGAATGCGGTGGTTTCTTTAGATGCGACTCTTTTTTACAACCATTTCAATGATTATATCTACCTGAAAAACACAGGTTTGGAGCAGGACGAAGTGCCTATCCTGAGTTATCAGCAGGAAGATGCCACGTTTTATGGAATGGAGCTAGAAGCCTCTCTTGCCTTAGTGAGCAGTGAAACCCACAACTTGGAACTCACCCTAATGGGCGATACTCTGCGCGCGCGTTTTGACAACGGTCTTGCCGTGCCCAGAATGCCGCCGAGAAGAGTGGGCGCAAAACTAAGCTATCAGCAAGGCAATTGGTCGGCATTTGTTGATGTGCAAGACGCCGCTGCCCAGAAAGATCCGGGTGAGCAGGAGTCGGCGACCAAAGCTTATACTCGCTGGAATTTGGGCTTGAACTACCGCGTGGGCAAGGATTCTAATGAGGGTTCACTGTTGTTTTTTGCCAAGCTCAACAATGTCTCAGATAAGGAAATTCGTTTGAGTACTTCTTTCCTAAGAAATTACGCCCCTGAGTCTGGCCGTTCTTTGGTAGGAGGAGTTCGTTACACCTTCTAAAATGTAAGCCAGAAGGCGCAAATCACAAGTCTCCCTTTGCGCCTTCTGCCCTTGCAGTTCATTACAAGCTGAGCAACAATTCCCTTCCTTCCGCAAAAAAATGAAAATAAACATGGAATTTGGAACCTTAGCTTCTCTAATTATCTACTTCGTTGTAATGCTGTTTATCGGTTTGTATGCCTACCGGAGGTCTACTAGCACCGCCTCGGCCTATCTCTTGGGTGGTCGTCAATTAAGTCCCGCGGTCACCGCCTTATCGGCGGGCGCTTCCGACATGAGTGGTTGGATGGTCATGGGCTTGCCTGGGGCGATGTACCTCAGTGGTTTGCACAACATTTGGATCGGAATAGGTCTAATTCTAGGTGCTTATCTAAACTACCTTATTGTTGCCACTCGCTTGAGGGCTTATACCGAGCTCGCCAACGACGCCATAACCCTGCCAGACTTTTTCGAAAACCGCTTTCAAGATAATTCTCGAGCGCTGCGAATAATATCGTCTCTGGTAATTATCTTGTTCTTCACCTTGTACACCTCGTCCGGCATAGTAGGCGGCGGAAAATTATTTGAGAGTGCGTTCAATACTCAGTATGAGTACGGCCTTTACGTCACCGCGGGAATTGTTGTGCTTTACACTTTGCTGGGAGGTTTTTTAGCGGTCAGCCTCACAGACTTTGTGCAGGGTTGCATAATGTTTGTCGCGCTGATTTTGGTGCCCATTGTCGCACTAAGTGAAGTGGGTGGCCCGGAGGCAGTGGTGCTTGCGATCGAGGATATGAGCCCCGCACACTTCAATTTTATCGCCGGCACTAGCTTGCTCGGAATAATTTCATCACTGGCTTGGGGTTTAGGTTATTTTGGGCAGCCGCACATAATTGTTCGCTTCATGGCCATTCGCAAATTAAGCGATATGAAAACCGCGCGTAGAATTGGCATGAGTTGGATGATTGTCTCTTTGTTGGGCGCCATGGCCACCGGTTTTGTTGGCGTCGCTTACGTGGCAAAAACCGGCGTAATTCTCAACGATGCAGAAACCATATACATATTGTTGGCGCAGGTTTTGTTCCATCCACTCGTGTCGGGTTTTTTACTGGCCGCCGTGCTAGCCGCCATCATGAGTACAATTTCTTCGCAGTTATTGGTGACATCCAGTTCGCTGACCGAAGACATTTATAAAGCGTTTCTCAATAAAAGTGCCAGCGAAAAAGAGTTGGTTTTTATTGGGCGGGTTTGCGTATTGTTAGTGGCCTTGGTGGCGGTTTCGCTGGCGCATGATCGCAACAATTCAATACTCCAATTGGTCAGTAATGCTTGGGCTGGTTTTGGCGCGGCTTTTGGGCCGATGATTATTCTCAGCCTTTACTGGCCGCGTATGAATGCGCCCGGAGCACTGGCTGGCATCGTCGTCGGTACGCTGACTGTTTTGTTCTGGATCTACACACCCATCACTATCTCAGGTCAATCACTCAGTCAGTGGATGTATGAAATAGTACCGGGCGCTATCTTCAGTGCCGTGGCAATTGTGCTGGTAAGCCTGCTCACCAAGCCACCATCAGACGCGACACTAGCCACCTTCAAAGCCATGGAGGCCGAAGTAGAGGCGGTCTGAAGTCAGAACGCCTTCGTCATTTAATATCATCTCCTATAAGTCGCAGCCTCGGTATTTAGACTGAGGCTGCGATGTCGTATACTGCCAATCAGTTCTATTTTTGCCCTCAGCTCTAATTTCAAGGATCACGCTATGACCACTGATGTTCACCAAGCACTTCGGGATGATGTACGCCTATTGGGCGGAATACTCGGCGACACCGTTCGCGAGCAAGTGGGTGAAGACATCTTTTTGAAGGTGGAAGAAATTCGCACACTGGCCAAGGCTGCTTATCAAAGCCAAGACTGGCAACCCTTGTTAGAAGTTATGAATAGCCTTGAAGATTCTCAGCTGGTGCCCGTGGCACGAGCTTTCACGCAATTTTTAAATTACGCCAATATTGCCGAGCAGCACCATCGTGTGCGCCGACGCAGAGACAAGCAGCGTGAAGGCGCCGTGGCGGGTCTTGGCACTTTAGAAGAATTGTTGCCACGCTTGCAGGCCGCCGGCGTTGAGGGCGAAGCGATTTATGACGCCGTTGCCAACATGGGCATTGAATTGGTGTTAACCGCCCACCCCACCGAAGTGAGTCGGCGCACCTTGCTGCGCAAGCATCATGATATTGCCATGATTCTCGATCACTTAGACAATCAAAATTTAACCCCCACTGAGCGCAGCGCTCAACTCAATCGCCTGCGTCGTCGAATTATGGCCGGTTGGCAAACCGATGAAATTCGTCGCCACCAGCCCACCCCAGTCGATGAAGCTAAATGGGGTTTCGCCACCATTGAATCCACCTTATGGCAGGCCTTGCCTGAATATCTCAGAAAGCTAGACAAACAGCTGCTCGAAGCCACGGGTAAGCGTTTGCCCTTAACCGCTACGCCAGTCAGGTTTGCGTCTTGGATGGGCGGGGACCGCGATGGAAACCCTAATGTAACCTCCGCGGTGACTGAAGAAGTGCTGTTGTTGGCTCGCTGGGAAGCGGCGCACCTTTTAACAAAAGACATTCACGAATTGCGCGAAGATTTATCCATGGGGGTGTGTAACGATGCCCTTCGCGCTGTAGTGGGTGAGCACCGCGAGCCCTACCGCCAAATTTTGCGCGACGTGCGCGGGCGCTTGCGTAATACGCGCGATTGGGCTGAGGCCAAATTGGCGGGCGAGCGTTTTGAGGGTGAAATCTACCTTGATGACAAAGATTTGCTCGAACCTCTCATGCTGATTTATCAATCTTTACTGGATTGTGGCATGGAAGCTATTGCGGAGGGGAGCCTCAGTAATATCATTCGCCGAGTTGCGTGTTTCGGCTTAACCCTGTTGCGCCTAGACATCCGTCAGGAATCTACCCGCCACGCCGACGTGATTAACGAAATTACCGAGCATTTGAAACTGGGTTGTTATCACAATTGGAGCGAGGATGAAAAGCAGGAATTCCTGCTGGCCGAACTGGCTAACCCGCGACCATTAATCGCCAGCGACTTCCCCGCCTCAGCGGAAGTGGCCGAAGTGCTGCGCACCTTTAAAGTGTTGGCGGCACAGCCTGCCTCAGCTTTGGGCGCCTACATTATTTCCATGGCCACCCATCCCTCAGACGTTTTGGCGGTGCGCCTCTTGCAAAAAGAGTCGGGCTGTCGCAACCCTCAGCGTGTAGTGCCACTGTTCGAAACCTTGAGTGACCTCGAGGGCGCGGGGCAAACCATCGACCGTCTGCTGTCTGTAGACTGGTATCGACAAGACATTAACAATCATCAAGAAGTGATGATTGGTTATTCCGACTCTGCCAAAGACGCCGGCTTCTTTGCCGCTTCTTGGGGGCAGTACCGGGCCCAAGAAATTCTCAACGTCATCTGTGAAAAACACGGCGTGCACCTCACTTTGTTCCACGGCCGTGGAGGCTCAGCCAGCCGAGGTGGCGCGGCCGCCCACGCGGCACTTTTGTCACAGCCTCCCGGCACAATTAAAGGCTCGGTGCGAGTGACCGAACAGGGCGAAGTGATTCAGTTTAAGTTTGGCCTGCAAGAAGTAGCGGAAGAAAACATTGAGCTGTATGCCGCCGGTGTATTGGAAGCCACTCTGTTGCCGGCCGCGGCACCCAAAGACGATTGGCGCAGCATGATGGAAACACTGGCGGTAGAGTCGGTGCAAGAATACCGCCGTATCGTCCACAACGACGAGCGCTTTGTGCCTTACTTCCGCACAGTTACTCCCGAGCAGGAGCTGAGACGCTTGGCGCTGGGCAGTCGGCCCGCGAAACGCAAAGCCAGTGGCGGAGTAGAGAGTTTGCGCGCTATTCCCTGGGTGTTTGCTTGGACGCAAATGCGCTTAATGTTACCCGCGTGGTTGGGTACGGGGCAGGCTATGGCCTCGCAGATTGATTCCGGCAAGTTAGGGCAGTTACAGGATATGGCGTCTAACTGGCATTTCTTTGGCATGTTGTTAGATATGCAGGAAATGGTCATGGCCAAAACCGAAGCTCGAGTGGCAAGTTATTATGAGCAGCGCCTGTCCAATGACCCTGCACACCTGTCTTTGGGAGAAGAGTTGCGGCTTGGTGTTGAGCAGGCTGGGGCCGTATTACAAGCGATCAGTGGCAAGCCTTTGTTGTCTCATAGACCCATATTGAAGCGCTCGGTAGAGCTTCGAAACCCTTACGTTGACCCCTTGAATATTACCCAGGTGGAGGTGATGCGTCGCCTGCGGCAGCTGCCGGAAGACGATGCGTCGGCTTTGAAACACTCGCTTGAGCAAGCATTGATGGTTTCAATTGGGGGCATTGCGGCTGGATTGCGCAATACGGGCTAATGGAGGTGGGTTTGGCGAGTTAAACTGCGCTGAGACAGCACTAAATTCAATTAGTTGTTGCACCCATTATATCTATTGGCTATAAATTTAGAAGATTGCAGGGTTTATAGGCGTGAAAGGCCTTTCTTGTCCTAAATATAGGGCGTAGTATTGAACGCTGGTCTTACAATAAACGAAATTTATAACAGAGTTAAAAAGCGAGGGTATGCCGATGAAATTATTCAATAAGAAAAAGCAGTTTGGTCAGGGTATGACAGAGTACATTATTATCGTGGCTTTGATTGCGATCGCGGGAATTGCGGCGTTTAGCTTCTTTGGTGCAACGGCTCGTGCGCAGATTGGTAATATGGCTCAGGGCTTGAGCGGTGCAGCGGGTACCCAAGATGCGGCTACGCCTGGAGCGGCGGCGAATACCGGCGGCGCAGGTCTGTCTAATTTTGCTTCTGGCGCCGCCCAACAGGGTGCCACAGCCGAAGAACCCGTCACCCCCTAATAACGGCGGCTCAGTAAAGCAGAAAGCGATATGGTTATGAAGTTGGCCATGTCGCGGTTGAACTGCCAGGATGGCTTAAATCACAGTAGTGCTAGAGTAAATTGTATTTAGCGCTTGCAATGCCAGCTTGGTGGGTAACATTAAGAAGTAGTATTTATTAGGCTGTATCTCCAAAAAATAACATAAGAATAAAAATGTGAAGTTATTGAGGGCATCAACGGGGCGGTTCCGCCAAAAAGGTCAAGCAATCGTCTTTGGCTTGATTTTCATCGGTGTGATATTCCTTGCTCTGCTTGCTTTATATGATCAGTCACAACTGGTGCGCAGCCGCGTACAAATAGAAAATGCGGCCGATGCGGCCGCCTATAGCCAAGCCGTACACCTGGCAAGGCAACTGAATTTCACCGCTTATACCAATCGTTCGATGGTGGCCAACGAAGTGGCCATTGGCCATTTAGTGTCGCTGCTAAGTTGGTCGCGCCAGTATAAACAGCTGCCAAATTGGTTGAATACACTGTCCAAATACCCTCCCTATTCCGTGACTGTTATCCCGCCTCTAGGCATACAGTTGCACACCCTGATACGTTTGTTCACGGCGCCACTCATGATCTTGGGCTCGGGGCTCGACCCGGTGGTACAGGCCGGTTTAAAGTTGCAAAATTTTAACGCGGGTTTGAACACTGTGTTGGGCATTGCCCAAGATATGTTTGTGGCCGTTACCCTACAAGCACAGGTTGAAGCGCTGATTAAAGTGGTGGACGAACACCATTTTGAAGATGAATATGATAAGCCGTTTGTGCCAACCATCGGCTGGTTTTATATGATGTTCAATTACGCTTTGACCTACCAAGGTGACGCCATGGGCGATGCCATAGGCAAGTTCAACGCAAAAATTGGCGATAAGGGTGCTGCAGTCTTGGGCTCATTCTTTGGTGGTGGCCCGATAGACACCTCTTCCTATGAACCGAGCACCATGATCCAGCGCAACAAAGGCAGCGCTGATTCTATTGCGAACTACACGCATTTTGCGGCGATGGTGAATGACAGCCTTAATCCATGGACTAAAGAGCGGCACTTTGAAACCCAAATTGGGCCAACAGTGCCCTTGGCAGGGTATAACTGGGAGTTTCCGCCGATAATTTTTCGCATTGGCCTGTTTTTGGAGGTGATGAATTACTCTGATGGTGGCACGGCCATGGTTTTCCATACCGACAGTGATGACAACCCAGAAGGTTCCCCCGGTTGGACGTCGGTAGACGCTAGCACCTTGGGCGCGGAGCTGTCGTTTCAGTTTTATGTGCGATTCTATCTGCCCTTACTGTTTACAACCATCGATGAAGTGCTCTTTAACAAAGTCATTGAGCTCAACGATATATTCAAATTTTTGAACATCGCCCTTCCCTTGTCTACCGCCACCTATCAGTTGTGGGGCACAGACCAAGACCCTTTCCGCTCGGCAAGAATGTCCGCCGGCTTGCCAGCCTTGGGGCCCGCCGAGGCCTGGCCCAGTGGACATTACGGTGAAGCTATGGAGGGTTATCGAAACCTAGCGATGCGCAGCCCCTTGTTAACAAACCCCGCTATTTCCGCGCAGATGAAATTTTTGGCCGAGCCAAAGTGTACGCTGCCAAGTGTTTGGTGCAATAAAGACGATCTGGGTAAAAAAGCCGGTGACAGTATTCGTTTTCACTCTCTCGGCAATGGTTCGCCCACCAGCTATGAATTAACCGCGGCCGTGGCAAAGTGCATGCGTGATGTTGGCACGAGTGATAACCCTGGCATTGTTAATAGTGATGGTGACCTTAGCGGCTTAGACATTAACAAACCCGTGGGTGATGGCAACCCCATCACTAACTACAGCGTTAAAAATGCCTCGCAGGGTGAGACGGGAGAGCTGGCGAGTACCCTTCGTATGTATTGGTCGGGTAATAACGGCTGCGAAAGAGAGGATGGTAACGAATACTATGACGGTTCTGGTGCACTCATGACGATCAGTTCTGCCGAAGCCTATTTTAGCCCCGGCAATGCCTATTCTGGCTCCACCTTATATGAGGGCAAAACGGTACCGGCTTCTTTGATGGCGCCGAATTGGGATGCGCGTTTAAGAGAGCCTTCTGAGCTGGCAATAATGCTGGCTTCGGGCCGCATTGGTTTGGAGAACTTGATAAACAACTTCACTCCAGCGAACGGCGCAAAAGCGGTTATTGGAATATTTATGGACACTGTCGCGGGGGCAATTAATCAGCGCATCACCGACGCGGCCTCGGGTATAACCAGCATACCATATGTAGGTGGTGCGCTAAGCGGGTTTGAGACCGATATTCATGAGAAGGTGAATGAAGGTGCAACGGGGGTGAGCGATGGTCTCAGCGAATACATACCCTAAAGCTCGAGCGTTGCAAGCGGCGTGCAGTGGCCAGGCGATGGTGGAATTTATCGTTATGTCGGCGGCGTTGTTGGCACCCTTGTTTGTGATCGTGCCCCTGCTGGGGCAATTTGCAGACCTTAATTTTCAAACTCAGATGGCGGGGCGCTATGTTACCTGGGAGCGCACGGTTTGGTTTGAGGGCAACGGTAGCGGCAAAAATACACCCAGTGAACTCGATGAAAATGCAGCTGTGGCCACTCGTACTGATGCGACGATTGCCAGTTCCGCACAAAATCGTTTTTTCCGAGACACGGGGGTAAATATTAGCCGTAGTGATTTTGGCGCGCTGGCGGCCGCTGATGTTAACAAGGCCTGGCGCTTACAGGGCGGGGGCAATTTGTTTAGCGCCGCGACCGGTGAGGGCGGCAATCCTTTAGATATGGGTACTAAGCCAGGGGATATGACGGACGTGGCTCTGGCTTATTACGGCTTAGAAGTGCTGAATACGGTGACGGGTAGTGTCACCAACGCCGTGGTAGGAGCTCTCGATTTTGTTGGCCTCGATTTAGGGCTAGACCGCTATTGGATGACCGACCCAATGTTTGATAAAAAGGGCTATTTCACACCCGCCGTAAGAGTGCAGTTTAACAATGACCCCGCCGCTTACGGCCCATTTGAATCTTGGCTGTTGTTTGATGATGACGGGCTCCCTCTTATCGCCAACCCTAACTTCACCTATTCAGGGGCCATTGTTGCCAACGGCTGGAATGCACAGAGCATGGAGCACTTTGAGGAAACGGTTGATAATTATGTTGGCACCAACCCCTTTCTTGTTAATGACGTGATGGACTTTGTTGTCGATGCGATTCAATTTATCGAGAAGTTTTATACCGAAGTGAATCCGTGGGGCGGTGTCGCTGACCCAAAATTTCCCGATTCTGCGAAAGAGTTTTTTGGCGGCCAGTTGCCCCTTTACGATCCTGCCGAGGACGTTACGTGTTCAGAAGGCCGATGCAGCTATGAGTAGAAATAAAATGACCTTGGATGAATTCACTGGCCGTGCCGGGCTGTGTTTGAAAATGAAAACGACTCACCATTATGCGTTGTTACTCGCGGGGTTTGTGGCCGCATCGCTGTTAACCGCGCCCACCTTCGCAAATTGCGATGTGGAAGAATTTCCAGTGATGGATGAAATGCATATTTCGGTATTAGCGCCAGCAATGAATTTTAATGGTCTTAATATGTCCATTCGGGAATTCACTATTGACGACGATGTGGAGTCGGTACGAGAGTTCTATAACCAGAAATGGAAGGGCGAGCTGGTTGAAAACCTACTGGGCGATACCCTGCAAATTGCCCACCACACCGACGACTGTTCCATGTTGGTGCAGATTATGATGGCCAGTGAAGGCAGTGCCGGGCGCTTGGTTATTAACAACCCGGAATTAAACATGGCCGCGCAAAGTGTCTCGGTTCCGCTTCCCGAAGATGCGACTATTGCTTATGACATGCGTGACAACGACGGTGGAAAAAATGCCGTGACCCTGTTGGCTACATCATTCCTATCGCGTTCGGAAGTGGAGACATTTTACAAGCAGGAGCTGAAACGAAAGCGCTGGGTTTATGAGCGCAGCATGAGCGGGCGAAGTGGCACGGCTTCTTTGTATCGCAAGGGCCGCGACGAATTTAATTTGGTGATCATGACCACTGAGGACCAGCGGCAAACGCAAATTCTTATCAATAGGGTTGAGCAGTAGTTTATGCGTTCTAGACGTCACCGCTTTGCAGGCCAGGCAATGATTGAATACATTGTTGTGGTGACTGCTTTAGTTACTGCGCTGGTGGCGATTAGAGTTGACCTTGATGATGGTCGCGGCCCAATTTCAGTGGTTGAGTGGTTGACGGGTGTGATGAAAGCGAATCAGCGGGGTTATGCCCACTCTATTAGTGCGATACAAGAATACGGTGATTTTCCCGTGGCCGCAGCACCCACCACTGGCGCAACACCGCCCACTACGGTTTATCCTGAGGTGCCGGGTGTTAACTTCCCAGACTTTGACCCCCCGGGCGCGGGCCCCCTACTGGCGGATACCATTGGCAGAGCGACCGTGGTAACTGGCAACAGCCGCATTGGCACAACTGACAGTGATGGCAATATCTATGATTTCGACGGCAACCTCATTGGAACCACAGACGACGAGGGTACTATTGAGTGGGAAAATGGCGATAGTGATTTAGATTATGACGAATATGATATTCATGTAGCCGTGATTGATAGTGATGGCAACGACGTGGAACCGTCGGCGGTTGTTCGCGGTGACAAGCTCTTAGGGTTTGCCTATGTAAGTGACGATGGCATTTTTGTTGATCCCGGTGGTGTTTCAACCGGCAGCTTCACTCCGGTTAATCTGAAACCTAACGCTAAAATAGCGGAGCTTGACGATATCTTTGACGGTTTTGTGCATGCGGCGGTCTCCTATCGCGGGCTAATTTATGATGACCTAACAGTAGCGGTCACCGGTTACGACCCGAAGAATGAGACGGAAGCGTCACATGATTATGAAATTGTTTGGGTCGAGACACGGACGATAGACTCTGAAACTGGAGCCCTAGTGAAATATGAGGGTACGTGTGGCGCAAAACTGCCTAATTGGCAGGATGACGACACGCAGGTTCAAAGCCTGTTAACTAGTGACGACGGGTCTGTTGAGGACCCCGATGATGAAGATGTTTCTCTGGCGACTATTGAACATGGCTTTATTAAGGGACTGACGATTGGCCCGCCGGCAAGCATATTTCGCAATTTTGGACAGCAGACTCCGATTAGTACTACCTCAAAGTCTGCCTCTACAATTGCGAGTAAACAGGCTGAGTGTGGTCCTAGGCAGGTGGTAACCATTGATAGCACACGAACTCAAGAGAAAGATGCCGACGGCGAAGTGTTGTCAACGTCTTTTAGCGCCGGAGAACTTAGAGACCCCCCAGCGGTGGACTATGAATTTTAACAACGCACAAAGTAATGGTTAAAAAATAGTAAGAAAAATAAATGTATAAAAAACGATAAATGTATAAAAAACGATAAATGGATAATTAATTTTACTTTTAAAAGTAAGTTCAGGGGAAAGCAATGAAAAACTTATCGGGGGGCAAACTGCTTGTCGTAGCAATCATATTTGGTGTGATTGCGGCGGTATTGGCGGTTCTCTTTTTGAAAATGAAAGAGGAATACTATCGTAACGCCTACCAACCTGTGGTGAAACCAATGGTGACAGTGGTCGTTCCAAAAACTGATTTGGTGCGGGGTGATGTGCTCACAGAATCAGTGCTCTCTTCCTTGAGGATACCAAGTGAATATACTCCCGCCGGAGTGTTGCTCGCTAGTGACTGGCGCAAAGCTGAAAATAGGATGGTGATTTCCAAATTGCAGCGCGGTAAGCCAATCACCTGGTCAGCTTTGGAGGGAGAGGCTGTGGACACTTTTGCCGAGAACATTGATCTAGGTAAGCGTGCCAAAACCATTAAGATTTCCAAGATTAATTCGTTTGACGGTTTGTTGCGTCCTGGCGACCACATCGATCTCTACGGCAAGTTCCAAGGCCCGAAAATTGGCCTGCCAGCCTCTGTCGATGACAAAGTGGCGAAAGACGTGATTTTTCCGCTGCTGGAAAATATTGTTGTGTTGGCGGCCGGCAAGGAAGATGAAAACGGTAAAAAATACGAAATTTTCTACGACAATACTTCCGCAGACGGTTTCAACATGAATTTCTCCATGATCGCCGTGCAATTGTCGTCTAGGCAGGCCGCGAAATTGGAGTTGGCACAATCCAACGGTGATTTGGTGGCAGTGCTGCGGCATCCAAAAGATACCAGCGTATCTAATGTTGATCAATTAACGGTGAGCAGCCTATTGGAGCCCGATGAACCTGAAACGGTTGATTTGGTGTTGGACGCCAATGGCAAGCCTGTAGGGCGCATTATTGGCGACAACATTGTTGATGCCAACGGCAAAATTGTTGGCAAGATAGTGGACGGTAAAGCGGTCAGTTTTTCGGGCGAAGAGCTGGGTTCCATCGTCAGTGGTGTCTCGGAAGACGACCCTATGTTGCGAGTGGATAAAGTTCAAGATGTTGTTCGTGACGAAGACGGTAAAATTATTGGCTATATCAAAGATGGTCAGGTAGTGGATCAGAAGGGCAACGTGATTGGTCAGATCGATGCCAGTGGTCGCGCGGTGTCCTTGTCTGGTGAGAGCCTTGGCACCATTGATAAAGGCGTTTATCTCGATAAAAACGGCCGTGAAGTGGACATGTCTAGCTCTACCGCGCCGGTAGTGGCTGAGGTGGTTCGCGACGCATCCGGCAAAGTTATTGGCCGAGTTGTGGACGGTCAGATACTCGACAGCGAGGGCAAGGTGGTTGGCCATATCAACGAAAGTGGTGACCCAGTGGGGCTGGACGGCGAAGTCATGGGAACCTTGGAAAAAGCTTTTGTGAGTGCTGACGGTCAAGTGCTTAATGAGCCGGTAGAATTGGTGAAAGACAGCCAGGGCAATGTGATTGGTCGCCTAGTAAATGGCGAGGTTGTAGATTCATCTGGGAAGGTTATTGGCACATTGAAAGACGGCAAAATTATTGACGCCAAGGGCAATGTGATTCATGACAATGTCTCCACCGAAATTACCACTCAAACCATGATGGCCGGTAAGGTAAATTCCAAACGAATCGTTATCAATCGCTTCTTTGAATTTATAGCAGGGGGTACCGCAAAAGATGGCATTACTCCTGTCAAAAAAGTCCCAATGGAATAACTGGAATGCCTACTCGAGGAACTATAATGAAAAAGCTATTCGCAATGAGTTTGATGTCACTTCTGGTTTTGGGCTGGCACTCCGGTTCACTCGCTGAGAACAAATATCTACCAGCAATGCTCACCCTATATGAAGGTGAGTCTAGAGTGGTTGAAGTGGACGACATTACCCGCATAGCCGTAGGTAAGTCGGCTTTGGTAAGCTCCACTATTTTAAAAAATGGCGAGGTGGTTTTTACAGCCGATTCTGTGGGCGAAACCAACATGCAAGTGTGGTTTGGCGACGGCAGCCGTGAAGAAGTGTCGTTGATTGTAGTGGAGTCGAATTCACTGCGAGAAATCATCGAAATCAAACAGCTATTGTCGGACGTTGCAGGCATTAAAATTAAGGCCGTTGGTCGCCGCCTGGTAATTGAAGGTGACGTAATGGCGCGCGACCTTGAACGTATCAACATCGTCAAACAGCGTTACCCCAATGTGCTGGTGCTTGCACAGGAAGGGAATGAGTTCATGGAAAAAATGATTTACTTCGATGTTCGCGTCACTGAATTCAATACGAGCGAGATGGAAAACTTAGGCATCGCCTGGGACACCAGCATTGCGGGCCCAACCGGCACTTATCGGAGAGAATGGCGGGGCGACAACTATACGGTTGGTACGGGCCCTCTGGGCGATATAAGCAACACTGGCCTGGGGCTTGACGTTGATACCGGCAATTTTGATCCAGACAATAATAACAGCGGCTATAACGCGGTGGAAATTGCCGCTTTGTTGGCCGCGCAACGAGGAGGTGCCACTACTTGGGGTATTGTCAGTGAAGTTGCGTCGCGCATCAGTTTTTTGGAGAGCACAGGAGCGGCTGTAACACTCGCCTCGCCACGCTTAAGCACCCGCAGCGGCGGTACGGCGGAGCTGCAAGTGGGTGGCCAAATTCCCGTGGTAACAACGTCGGTGAACGGCCCATCGGTTCAATACAAAGACTACGGTATTATTTTGAATGTTGAGCCCAAATTGGACTTATACGGCAACATATCCGCGAAGGTGATGACAGAGGTGAGTCAGTTGGACGTCGCTAATTCTGTAGGCGGGTACCCGGCACTTAAAAGCCGTAAAACCGATAATGACATTCTCCTAAAACCGGGTGAAACATTAGTTTTGTCGGGTTTGTTAACTCGCGAAGATGCCAATAGCGTTGATAAAGTTAAGTGGTTAGCCGATATACCACTTCTGGGAGAATTATTTAAATCAAGAAGCTTTAGTAATAATAAAACCGAATTGGTTATTTTTCTAACTCCAACCGTTATGGGGGACTTAAGTCAGGGCATCAATCAAGTTGAAATTAAGCGCTCTAAGGAGTTCCTGTCAAGATTTGAGAAAAGTATGAAGACAGGTTTAGTAGACTGAATACGACGACAGTTGGGGTTTTGGTATGTTTGAAATTACAGTTAAAGATAAAAAAGGCAAATTCGTCGAAACCATAAGCTGCGGTTTGGACAGCTGTGAAATTGGCAAGGCAAGACAGGCTCTGGTGAATTTGAAAGGCTGGAGCGTTGCACCTAAGCACGCCAAGATCGAAAAGACCTTGGCGGGTATATACGTGGAAGACATTAGTCGCGGTTACGATCTATTTGTAAATGGTAATAATGTTGAACGCTATGGCCCCTTGACGGAAACCGATGAGCTGACCATTGGTGCTTACACCTTGTTTGTTAAGAGCGTGTCATCGGCCGCTGCGGAGGAATTGGGTGAAGATGTAGTCTTGGATAATAGCGAGACCTCTGCATCCGACAGCGCTAATGACAAAGAACAGCAAGACGCCTATATGGAGTGGGCGGCTTATATCAACAAGGAATTGTTTCGCCTGATGGACTTGCGTCGCATGGACCTAGATTCCATGGCTGACGGTGAACTGAGAGCGCAGCTGTCTCAATTAATTGACGGAGTGCTGGCCGAAATATCAACACGCATACCTGAAACCGTCGACCACGATCTTTTAAAGCGACTAGTGTTAGATGAGGCCGTTGGGCTTGGGCCTCTCGAGGGCTTCCTGGCTGACCCTTCAATTACCGAAATCATGGTTAATAGTCACAAAGACATCTATATCGAGCGCGCGGGCAAGCTTGAACGCACCACCATTAACTTTTCCAGTGACAGCGCGGTGCTGTCTATTATAGAGCGAATCATTTCTCCTTTAGGCCGGAGAATTGACGAGAGTTCGCCGATGGTGGACGCCCGTCTGGCCGACGGTTCACGGGTTAATGCGATCATTGCACCCCTATCACTGAAAGGCCCGTGTCTGACCATTCGTAAGTTCGCCGACAAAAAGTTACGTGTTGACGACTTGGTGGCGTTTGACGCGATCAGCCAGCCCATGGCTGACTTCATGCAGCAGTGCGTGGAATACCGGAAAAATGTAGTGGTGTCTGGCGGTACAGGTTCGGGTAAAACCACCTTGTTGAATATTCTGTCTAATTTCATTCCTGAGACCGAGCGTGTGGTCACAGTGGAAGACGCTGCTGAACTTCAATTGGTACAACCGCATGTTGTAACACTGGAATCGCGCCCGGCGAATATGGAAGGTAAAGGCGCAGTTCCTATTCGCGACTTGGTGAAAAACTGTTTGCGAATGAGACCCGATAGAATTGTAGTGGGAGAGTGTCGTGGTGGTGAAGCTCTAGATATGCTTCAGGCGATGAATACCGGTCACGACGGTTCCTTAACTACGGGGCACTCGAATTCACCTCGCGATATGGTTCGTCGTTTAGAGGTTATGGTGCTAATGGCCGGAATGGATCTGCCCATTATTGCTATTCGTGAACAAATTGCATCGGCAGTTGACCTGATCATTCAACAGTCACGCTTTTCTGACGGTTCTCGGCGTGTAACGAGCATCGCCGAAGTGACCGGTATGGAAGGTGACACCATCCAATTAAATGAGATATTTTCTTTTAAGCAAGACGGCGTCAACAGTGAGGGCAAAGTGCAGGGTCGTTTCCTGGCCACGGGGCGCGTGCCTGAGTTTTATGAGGCACTTCGCAACCAAGGAGTGAATCCTGATTTATCACTCTTTAATGAGGTGGCGGATGTTTAGCATTGGGTCTAACTTAACTCTGTTATCCTTTGGAGAGCTGTAGTTATGGAAATATTTAACGAGATCAGTTTGTCCATCTATGTGATTGCTGCGTGTATCTTCACGGCGGTTTTTCTATTAGTTAAATCAATTGGTAGTGCCGTGGCCAGCTCTTTGGGTTTGTATCAAAGTCAGTTTACGGAAAGCGCAGAGGTCGAACTCTCCGATCTTTTCATATTTTCCGATCCAAAGAGGTTGTTTGTCCTTAATGTCTTGGCATTCTTTGTAGTTCCAAGCCTAGTTCATTTGTTGTGGCAGATATGGGTTGTGACCGGCGGCGTCGCGATCGTTTTTCTGTTATTGCCGCCATCTATATATAAAAGTTTGCGCAAGGGTCGTTTAAAGAAATTTGAAGCGCAATTACCTGACGCTTACATGATGATTTCCAGTAGCTTACAGGCAGGGGCCAGTTTCAATTTGGCCCTGGCCGACATGGTGGAGCGGGCTCCATCACCACTGGCTCAAGAATTTGGTTTATTGTTGAAGAAAATTAAACTGGGTGTGTCGCTTGAAGATGGCCTTCTGGAGATGGAGGAACGTCTGCCGATAGACAGTTTTATTATGGCGAGTTCGGCTATTCGTATCAGCAAGGAAGTGGGCGGCAATTTGGTGACCACTATTGAGTCTATGGCCGACACCCTAAGACGGAAAAAAACCATGGAAGGCAAGATTGAGAGTTTAACCGCGCAGGGCAAGGTTCAGGGAAAATTTATGGCCGGCTTGCCCATTGTTCTGGGGCTAATACTGTCTACTCTGGAACCTGAAGCGATGAAACAGTTGGTTACCACTTCCAGTGGTATCGCGGTATTGGTCGTGCTGGTGGTTATGGAGGCTGTGGGCTTCTTTTTCATTAATAAAATCACCACAATAGACGTATAGGTATCAGTATGATTGAGCTCTATCCCTATTTTAGTGCTGCGGGTTTTGGCATCGCGGCCATGTCGGTTATTTTGGCCATTGGGGCGATTTTCTTTATGTTGCCGCAGGATGATCGTGATTTTCTTGATCCAATTCCGCCTGGCTTACGTCTATTTTGGCCATTTATCAGACTGTTATCCTATTTTGTCAGCAGTAATTTACCGTCAACCCACCTCGACAAAATCGATGACAAACTGCAGAAAAGTGGGGTGTGTTATGTTTTTTCGGCGGAGGACTATTTTGCCCTCTGTATATTTTCAGCGATAACGGTACCCGCACTCGTCGCTGTGTTGATGTTGTCGTCAGGTGACGTTAACCCTATGTATTTGATTTTGGGCGCAGTGGCAGGCTTCTATTTACCAGAGGTCTGGGTTAGAGATACGCGACTCAAGCGGAATGGTAATATTATTCGTGCGCTGCCCGTATTTTTGGAATATATGACCATGTCTGTGGATGCGGGGCTCAATTTTTCTGGCGCCTTGCGGCAAGCCGTGGACAAAGGCCCGTCTGGTGCGATGAAAAATGAATTTAAAATTGTCTTGCGTGATATTCGTTCGGGTCTGTCTCGAGCGGAATCGCTGGAACGGATGGACGAGCGCCTCTGTATTGGCGAGGTGTCTACCTTTATAGGTGCGGTCACTCAGGCAGAGAAAATGGGATCCAGCATTAAAAATACGCTTCAAGTGCAAACTCGGCAGCGTTTGGATGAGCGATTTCAGCGTGCCGAAAAACAAGCTATGGAAGCGCCGGTTAAGCTGGTTGTGCCTTTGGTCTTGTTTATTTTTCCCGTCACGTTCGTTATTTTGCTCTACCCGATTGTGATTAAATTTATTAACAGTGGAATCTAGGGCGAGAGCGCTCGCGGTTCTCGCCAATACCAACCTATTTTTAGCGATTGCCGCGCAAGGTCTGTTGATGAAAGTTATAAACGTTACTTTGCAACGAAAAGGCAGCTATATCGCAGAGTTTTCGGTGTTGATGGCGAATACTGTGTTAACCCGAGCTAGAGGCTTGTTATTCAGAGCGCCGATGACCGATGATCGTGCGATGCTTATTTCGCCCTGTAATTCAGTGCATACATGGTTTATGGGGTACAAACTGGATGTGGTTTTTTTAAATCGAGAAAAGAAGATCATGCATATTGCTGAAAACATCAAACCATGGCGATTTGCTTACCATTTTAAAGCTTCGGCAGTCATAGAATTTAATGCGGGTGTTGTGGCGAAATATGGAATGACGGTGGGAGATGTGTTTAGTGAGTGTTAGCGTTAAATTCAGAAACTTATGGCAAGCTGTGCTGATGGCGACACTGTTGTCGGCTTGTGCGACAAACAGCCCAACAGACAATGCTCAACGCTTGGTGACAGCCGACCAGCAGGCACAAAGCTATTATCAAGCCGGCGATTACGCTAATGCGCTAGTGGCCTATCGATATCTGGCCAAGGAAATTAATTCTGAGGCAATCTATTGGTACTTTATGGGCAACTGCTATGCGCGCTTGAATCTGCCAAATGACGCGATTAAAGCCTATCGTGAAGCGCTTGTGCGTCGCCCAGATTATGCCAAAGCCTGGCACAACCTAGTGTTAGTTGAGGCGAAATTGTTGGCGCTTACCATGACAGAAATGTCCGAATCGGTTTCGGCGGACGAGCCCTTGATGAAAAAAGTAGGCCGCATTCATGAGCGCTTGAACGACGTGGTGTTCGGTGAGAAATAAAGCGATGAAGCGACATTCTACGGGGCAGTCGATAGTTGAGTTTATTATTGTCTTTCCAGTATTAATGATCTTGATTTTTGGCACCATACAAATCGCTTTTATTTATTCTGCCAATACCACGTTAAATTATGCGACTTTTCAAGCTGCTCGAATGGGAGCGCTTAACGGTGCCACTTACGATGGTATCAAAAAAGGTTTGGTGCGAGGGCTGGCGCCCTTATATACCCATGGTGCTACCGATGACGACATGGCGGCCGGTGTCGCGAGGGCTTTGTTTGAGGTGGAGAATTATGTCCTCATTACTCGGATAAACCCGAGGATTGCGCATTTTACGCCTCATGCTCATGCTCAATACGACACTGAGGTTTTTGACTGGGTGATTCCCAATGACAATTTGATGTATCGTGATCAGAGTGTGGGAGAAATTTCAATTCAAGATGCTAATTTACTGAAAATTCAAGTTGAATATTGCTACCCACTAATGGTGCCCATAGTCGATCGGTTTTTAGCGGAAATAGATCAGGCAACCCAACTGCAAAAAGACGCTAACGTGCTCGTAGAAGCGTCACGTGCCGTAAAAGATAACTACGATGATATTTGTGGCGATAGGGCAAGCTCTAATTCGGGTTTTATTGTTACTTCAGAAGCGATTGTGCGTATGCAGTCGGCCGCACAAAAAGCCGACGAGGATTGCTCTAAGACTGAGTTTAGTTGTCGGTAGTGATCGTAAGAGCGAGGCGTCGTATTTTTGAGCGACTAAAAATTCATACTGTAAAGAGTCATGATTATGATTGAAAAACTGGGTGGTGAAATCGCTATTTGTGATAGTCCTCGGGAT